>Ga0182015_10000684_pt1 | contig 47783 bp, 33 predicted proteins | sample 712P3MmetaG_FD_120478 | JGI IMG/M metagenome (GOLD analysis project Ga0182015, IMG submission 120478) | Permafrost microbial communities from Stordalen Mire, Sweden - 712P3M metaG | ecosystem: Environmental > Terrestrial > Soil > Wetlands > Permafrost | place: Sweden: Stordalen | collected...
CCGCGTCGCCATCGGACGCGACTACGCCGACGTCCCTCCCACCCGCGGCGTCCACAAAGGCGAAGCCCAAAGCGCCCTCAGCGTCGCCGTCACCGTCAGCCCCTCCGACGCTCCCCCGCCCGTCCAACTCCCTCCCACGCTAGTCATCCAGTCCCGCCCTGTTAACGTCCGCAGCTCCCGCATCGACCACGAACAACAGCAGCAGCAATAGTAGTAGCAATATTTCCAATTCGATGCGGATGTCATTCCGCGAGCGCGCCGAAGGCGGGCGAGGAACCTGCTGTTCGCCTCCAGCAACTATCCTGCCCCGACCCTCGCCTCCGCCGCGACACCTCGCCGGCATTAAGCCCCGCATAACCTGCTGCACCCACTCGCGGCGCATCGTCGAGCCCTGCCCGCTCCATCCTCTTCCGCCGATCCGCACGAACTTTATCCCGGCGAACTTCATCCCCGTCACCGTCGCCCCGCACTTCGCCGCCCGCCGCCACGCCGGCCGTCTCTGCTTCGTTCTCAGCTTCCTTCGCGCCCTCTTTCCGCACATCCACAAACTCCCGCGCAAACCATTGCGGCCCGTTGATGCAAGTCTGATCCACCGTATTGCGGTCGATCACCACATCGGTCGGCTTCTCCGCCTCGAACCTCGTGTTCTTCAGATTGGCGCTCGCCGTCTGTAGCCCATAGAGCATCAGTCCCGCCGTCTTCGGATCCATCTGTCCGCACCCGAGCCGTTGCAGCACCTGCATCAACGCCACCTGCACCGCATTCGCATCCTCCAGCAGACGCATCGAATACACCGGACGCGGCCTCACCTCCTTCGACGACGCAAACCTCTTCTTCCCAGCCAGCATGCGATCGTGAAAATAGCAATGCCTCCTGCGCCGCAGCGCCGGAGACCCACACTGCGTCCCATTCACCTTCACATGCTGACACCGTGGAACATCTTCCAGACCCATATTGTTCTCTCTCTTCTCTAGCTCGAGTTGATGCGTCGAAATTTGGCGGTATACCCCCTCCCCCACTGATCTTTGGGATCATGGGGTTAGCAGGAAATTCCTTGCAAAATCCGGATGTCAAAGAACTTAGATGTCAAAATCTTTGGAATCAAGAACTTGGAGCCGGAGGCTGGCTTTGACCAGACACTCAGCTTCTACCATGATTTCGGGGTCAGGTTGTGGAAGACAAGGGCGGATGTCACAAGTTGGCGAAATCGCGATCGGAAATTCTAGGTATTAGTGCCCCTGGATGCAGACGGGTAAGGGTAGGGATGCTTCGACGATCGCTTCGCGGTCGTCACTGCTCCGCTCAGCATGACAGGGCGCAATTTTGTCACTAGCTGACAGCTTTATCCGTGATCTCGAGCCCGCGATCGATGATGGCGAAGGCTTCGCGCATCTGCTGCTCGTTGATGCACAGCGGAGGATTGGTGAAGAAAGTGTTCCAGCGCACGAAGGTGTAAAGGCCTTGCTCGCGGAAGAAGCGTCCGAGCGCAGCCATTTCATCGGACGTGCCATTGAACGGCGCCATTGGCTGACGCGTTTTGCGATTGCGGATCAGTTCGACGATGCCGAACAATCCAATCGAGCGCACCGCGCCGACAGACGGATGTTTCGCCTGCATCTCCGCTCCCAGCTGTTTCAGGATCGCGCCCATTTTTTTCGCGTTGTCGATCAGACCATCTTCTTCATACACGCGAATGGTCGCCAGCGCCGCCGCGCAGCCCATGGGATGACTGTTGTAAGTCAGCCCTCCATAAAAAACCTTGTCCTGAAAATGCTGCGCGATGTGATGACGCATGCCAACCGCTCCCAGCGGCAAATAGCTGGAGGTTAGTCCCTTCGCCATGCAAAGCAGATCGGGAACGACGTTCCAGTGATCGACCGCAAACCACGCGCCGGTGCGTCCGAAGCCAGCCATCACTTCATCGGCGATCATCAAGATTCCGTACTTGTCGCAGAGCTGGCGGACGCCTTCGAGATATCCATCGGGCGGAACGAGAATGCCATTGGTTCCAGTCACCGGTTCGAGGATGAACGCCGCAATCGTTGGCGGACCCTCGAGCTGAATCGTCTCTTCAATCATGGCGAGCGAACTTTCGGCCGATTCCCATCCACGCTCGATGCCATGATAAGGATCGAGCACATGAACCACGCCCGGAATGCCAGGCTCCGCAGCCCATCTGCGGGGATCGCCGGTAAGACTCATCGCGCCCGCAGTTGCGCCATGATAGGAACGGTAACGTGCGATGATCTTGTGGCGTCCGGTGAAGAAGCGGGCGATCTTGATGGCGTTCTCGTTGGCCTCGGCGCCTCCGTTGGTGAAGAAGAAGGTGTCGATATCGCCGGGCGTGATTTCGGCGAGCTTCGCGCCCAGGCGCGCGCGGACTTCCGTTGCCATGAATGGATTCGCATAGGCGAGCGTTGCCGCCTGCTCGCTGATGGCCTGAACGACGCGCTGGTCGCCGTGCCCGATGTTGACGGACATGAGCTGGCTGTTGAAGTCGATGAAGCGCTTGCCTTCCGGCGTGTAGAAATAGATGCCTTTGGCGCTGGCGACGGGAATGGGATCGACCTTCGATTGCGCGGACCATTCGTAGAGCGTGTGCTTGCGGGAGAGCGAGACGATTTCGGGGCCGGTCATGGCGGGTGTGGTCAGAGTTGTGGTCATGGAATCCTCAGTTTGTTAACCAACAGCATCGCAGATTATTGAGCGATTAAGTGATTTTGTGATTGAGCGATTGAAAAGCTCTCGGGATCGTGGTTAATTTCAATTGCCCGATCACGCAATCGCGCAATCACTCAATTTGCTTAGAACTTGCGGCTGTGCTCTTTGGCCCAGCGCTCGACTACAACTTTCTTGTCGGTATAGAACTCGATGGCATCGCGGCCCTGGCCGTGGAGATCGCCGAAGAAGCTGTTTTTCCATCCGCTGAACGGGAAGTAGGCCATGGGCGCGGCAACTCCGATGTTGATGCCAATATTTCCCGCGGGCGCTTCGTAGCGGAAGCGGCGCGCAGCGGATCCACTGGACGTAAAGAGCGACGCTTGATTGCCGTAGGCACTGCGTTCGAGGAAGGCGAGCGCATCGTCCATGTTATCGGCGTGGACGAGGCTGAGGACGGGACCGAAGATTTCTGTGTCGGCGAGATCGCTGGTCGCGGGAACGTCGTCGAGGATTGTGGGCTTCACGAAGTTACCGGATTCGTATTTCGGGATCTTCGAGTTGCGTCCGTCGAGGAGAACCTTCGCGCCCTGCTTTTCGCCGAGGCCGATGAGTGATTCCACGCGCTCTTTGCTTTGTGGCGTGATGACGGGACCCATCTGCACACCTTCTTCGAGGCCATTGCCGACTTTGAGTTTCGTGGCGGCGTCGGCGATCGAATCACGGAATGTCTTCTGCGCCTCGCCGATCGTGACGGCGACGGAGACGGCGAGGCAACGCTGGCCGGCGCATCCGAAGGCGCTGTCGCTGATGATCTGCGTGGCCATGGGCATGTCGGCATCGGGAAGAACGATGACGTGGTTCTTGGCTCCGCCCTGGCACTGGCAGCGCTTGCCTTTTTCGCCCGAGCGCGCATAGATGTAGCGCGCGACTGGAGTCGATCCGACGAAGCTGATGGCGCGGACTTTGGGATGGTCGATGAGCGCGTCGACAACAGCTTTGCCGCCATTGACCAGGCTCACGACGCCCTTAGGCAAGCCGGTTTTTTCCAGCAGTTCGTAAACGTAGCGCATGGTGAGCGGGACGCGCTCGGACGGTTTGAGGATGAAGGTGTTGCCGGTGGCGATGGCGTAGGGCAGATACCAGAATGCGATCATGCCGGGAAAGTTGAAGGGCACGATGGCGGCGGTGACGCCGAGGGGCTGGCGGATCATCATCTCGTCGATGCCGCGGGCGACGTCTTCGAGATTGTAGCCTTGCATCATCATCGGAATGCCGCAGGCGACTTCGACGTTTTCGATGGCGCGGCGCATCTCGGCTTTGGCTTCGGAGAAGGTCTTGCCATTTTCCTTAGTGATGATACGGGCGATGTCGTCGATATGATCTTCGAGCAGCATCTTCAACTTGAAGAGTGGCTGGATGCGGTCTTCGGGCGGCGTGCGGCGCCATTCGGGGAAGGCGTCGGCCGCGGCATCTACGGCCTGATTGACTTCGGCGGCTTCGGCGAGCGGAACTTGGGCCAGGATTTCTCCCGTCGCGGGATTGACGACGTCGCGCCATTCGGAGGCGGGGGAGTCGGTCCATTGGCCGTTGATGTAGTTGGTGAGTCGGGTGATGGGAGGTGCTGCAACGGTCATAACAATGCCTCTGCTATCGCGAAGAATGTCGTGCGCTTATCAATGATACCAATGCTGGTAGGGATCCTTCGACTGCGGTGGTCCTTCGCGCTTTGGCGCGAAGGACAATCCTCGCTCAGGATGAACAAATTTCAAACCAGTTGTGCTACTGCGCCTTTCTTATCACACACGCTAGCAAGCGCGGATTCGAGTACACCGAGGCCTTCGTCCATTTGCTCGTTTGTGGCGACTAGCGGCACCAAGACACGGATCACGTTGGAGTACGAACCGGCGGTGATCGTGATCAGGCCGTGCTCGTAGCAATATTGCGTGATCTGCTTGGTCTCGTCGGCGGCTGGAGTTTTCGTTGCCTGCGACTTGACCAGTTCGATCGCCTGCATGCCGCCGAGTCCACGCACGTCACCGACGATGGGCCAGCGGCGCTGCCATTCGCGGGCACGGCGCTGGAAACGCTCGCCGAGTTCGTTGGCGCGGGCTAGCAAATTTTCGCTCTCAAACAGATCGAGTACGGCAAGCGCGGCGGCGCAGGAAAGCGGATTGCCGGCGAAGGTACCGCCGAGGCCGCCGACTGCGGGCGCGTCCATGATTTCGGCGCGGCCGGTGACGGCCGCAAGCGGTAATCCACCACCGAGGGATTTCGCCGTAACGAGAAGATCAGGCTCGATGCCGTAGCGTTCGCTGGCGAAGAGCGCGCCGGTGCGTCCGAACCCGGATTGTACTTCGTCGGCGATGAAGAGGATGCCGTGCTTGTGACAGAGATCGATCAGAACTATGAAGTAATCAGAGGGCGGAGCGACGAATCCACCTTCCCCCAAGACCGGTTCGGCAATGACGGCGGCAACTTCTTCGTTGGCGACAACGCGTTTGAAAGTGTCTTCGAGATGGCGCGCGCAGTAGAGATCGCAGGAGGGATACTTCAAGTTGTACGAGCAGCGATAACAGTAAGCGAACGGGACGCGATACACCTCGCCAGGGAACGGAGCGAAGCCCGCCTTATAAGGATGCGTCTTGCTGGTAAGCGCGAGCGTCATCATGGTGCGACCATGGAAGGCGTCTTCGAATGCGATGATGGCGGGACGCTTGGTGTAGGCGCGGGCGATCTTCACCGCATTCTCAACGGCTTCGGCGCCGCTGTTGAGGAACAATGTCTTCTTGGGAAATTTGCCAGGCGTAACTTCGTTCATGCGCTCGGCGAGGCGGATGTAGCCTTCGTAGGGCGTGACCTGGACGCAAGTGTGGAGGAATTTGTCGAGTTGGCCGCGGATGGCGTCGACCACGGCTTCCTGGCGATGACCAGCGTTAGCGCAGCCGATGCCGCCAGCAAAATCGATATAGCGGTTGCCGTCGACGTCTTCCAGCCATGCGTCTTCGGCTTTGGCTACGTAGATGGGCGTACCGTGAGACAGGCCGCGGGGCACGGCTTGGGCGCGGCGGGCGGAGAGGGCTTTGGATTTCGGGCCAGGGATTTGGGTGTCGATTCGAATCGTGCTCATGTCAGTTTCTCGTAGGAACTCCAGGAATTGTCAACCGTGCTCTCTTGCGGGCAGGGATCCTTCGACTGCGATTGATCTTCGCGCTTTGGCGCGAAGATCAATCCTCGCCCAGGATGACAATTTTTCAGAGTTTTCTTCATCAGTACCAGCCGATCGGTTGCTCGTTCAGATTGATGTAGACCTGCTTGGTTTCGAGGTATTCTTCGATACCCCAGGGGCCGAGTTCGCGGCCGAAACCGGATTGTTTATAGCCGCCCCACGGGGCCTCCACGTACGTTGGTTGCATGTGATTTACCCAGACAATTCCGGCGCGCAGGGCTTTGACGGAGCGCATGGCTTTGAAAATATCGCGGGTCCAAACGGCGGCGGCGAGGCCGTAAGGCGAATCGTTGGCGATTTTGAGCGCATCTTTTTCATCTTCGAACGGGATCACGGCGGCAACTGGGCCGAAGATTTCTTCGCGTGCGATGCGGGCGGAGTTCGTGACATCGGAGAAAATCGTGGGCTGGATGTAATAGCCTTTGCCTATCTTCTCGGGGCGTCCGCCGCCGGAAGCGAGTTTGGCTTCTTTCTTGCCAATCTCGATGTAAGAATTGACACGATCGTATTGTTCTTTGCTGACCACCGGACCCATCTTGGTGTCACGATGGAGTGGTGGACCGAGCTTAATTTTCTTCGCTTTTTCGGTCATGGCCTCGACGAAACTCTTGTAGATCGACTTTTGCACCAGAATGCGGCTTCCGGCGGAGCAAACTTCTCCCTGGTTGATGAAGACGCCGAACAGCGCGCCGTCGATGGCGGCTTCAAAATCGGCATCGGCGAAAAAGATGTTGGGAGACTTGCCGCCGAGTTCGAGGGTGACGCGCTTGACCGTGTCGGCGGCCTGTTTGACGATGATCTTGCCGACGGCGGCGCTGCCGGTGAACGCGATCTTGTTCACGTCGGGATGCTGAACGAGTGGAGCGCCGCAGGTTTCTCCGAAGCCGGTAACGATGTTGACGACGCCCGGAGGCAGACCGCAGTCGGCGAAATACTTGGCGAATTCGAGAGCAGTGAGCGGAGTTTGCTCGGCGGGCTTGAGGACGCAGGTGCAGCCTGCGGCAATCGCAGGCGCCAGCTTCCATGCGGCCATCAGCAGAGGATAGTTCCACGGAATGATTTGCCCAGCGATGCCGACTGGCTCTTTGAGCGAAAGAGACATCGCGTTGTCGGGAACTGGATTCACGTAGCCGACAACCTTGGTGGCAAGACCGCCGTAGTACTCGAAACAGGTGGCGGCATCGTTGATATCGAATTCAGCCTCGACGATGGGCTTGCCGGTGTTGCGGCACTCGAGTTCGGCGAGGGCGGGAAGATTGGCGCGGATTTTTTCGGAGAGGCGGAAGAGGACACGGCCACGCTCCTGTGCAGTGGAGGTGGACCATGGGCCGTCTTCGAATGCAGATTTAGCAGCGGCTACGGCGCGGTCGACATCGTCGGCGCTGGCGTCGGGAACCTGGGCGATGACTTCTTCCGTGGAGGGATCGTAGACGGGGAAGGTCTTCGCGGACTTGCTCGCGACCCATCCGCCATTGATGTACATCTGATAAGTGCGGACTTCAGTAGTGACTCCACCGGGCATTTGGTTCAACCTCCTGCTTACCTCAGCGGCTAAAGCCGCTGTTATTCTTGCGACATCTATCGCAGCGCTGAAGCGGTGCGCCACCCAAAATCATCATTCGTCCGCAGGCCAGCGGCACCCTTCGGCGCGCTTCGCTTGCTCAGGGCAGGCTAGGTGCTGAGACCGCGCCTGACATGAATCCTTCAAACTCTGCTAGCGAGCCACGCTCGCGGACAGCCGAGGGCGACTGTCCCCACATGAACCTTAGTCAATGACGAGCTTCACTCGCTGCAACAACTGATGCGGCTGTCCCTTCTTGAACTCTTTGCGGCGCTTTGAGGCGACCGTATACGAAAAAAAAGAATGTGGCGAGACCGATGAAAAACAGGGTGCCGCCGAACATCCATAATTCATAGGACCAGAGCGATGTGATCTGCTGGGCTGGGAAAAATACCAGTGCGATGCCAAGAATGGTTGTGAGCAAGCCACTGGTGCCGGCCAGAAACATCGTGCTGCGGCTGTACTGGCCTTGCGGCGTGGTTTCTCTTACGGCGAATCGAATGAGCGCGGCGAACATATAGAGGAACGGAACGAGCTGCAGGACCACGGCGAGCGAGAGAAGCTTCTGGAAAGTTTCCTGAACGCCGGCGCCGAGAAAATTCATGATGACTAAAACTGCCGAGACAATGGCCTGCACGATGAGTGCGGCATATGGCGTGGCATAGCGCGGGTGAACTTTCCCCAGCCAAGATGGCATGTAGGAATCGAGGCCGGCGACGAATGGGATGCGGGCAGAGCCGCCCATCCAGGCGGAGCCGATGCCAGCGATGGAAAGGCTCAGCATGAGCGCGAAGGGGACGGTGATCCAGGCGACGCCAACGCGGCCAGCCATGTGGCTGACGGCTTGAACGATTCCTTGAAGCACGTTGACGTTCTTCCCAACGGCGATGAGAAGAGTGAGCGTAGCGCCGACGTAGAGGGCGCCGGAAAGGATTCCACCCCAGGCCACTGCGCCGGGGAGGGTGCGAGCCGGGTCTTTGATTTCGTCGCCCATGACAGAAGCGAGTTCGAGCCCCACCAGGCCGAAGCAGATCACGCCGAAGGAATTGAGAACGAAGCGCGGGTTGGCCGGAATCTTGAAATCTGCAACGGTGATGGTCGTGCCAAAGCGCGACCACATCACTATGCCGAGGCCGATCAAGACAGCGGCGGCGATGAACGTGCCAACAGCGCCGAGGTTGTTGATCCATTTGCCGACACCGAGGCCGACGATATTCAAGACGGTGAGCAGCGCGAGCAAAACGAGAGAAGTAGTGGAGGCGAAGAATTTGTTATCGGCGAGACCGAGATGGCCGGGACCAAGTACGTAGACGGAGACGCCGACGAAGTAAAGCATGACCGTCGGCACGTAGAGCATGTTGTTGGTCCAGTAGCACCAGCCGGAGAGAAATCCGTGAAAGTCGCCGAAGACTTCTTTGGCCCAGAGATAGACTCCGCCTTCGCCGGGGTAGCGGTGGGCGAGTTCGATGACGGCGATGCCTTGGGGCCAGAAGAATAGAAGGAGGGAGATGATCCAGAGCCAGATGGTGACGCCGCCGTTGGCGGCGATGGATGGGACAACGTTGAGGTTGAAGACGGCAACGACAAAGAGGAGGACCAGGTCGCGGCGTCCGAGAGCGCGGATCAGGTGAGGCTGGGCGGCGGGTTGGGTGGTGGTGGACAAAGTTTCTTTAGCTGGCCGCAAAACACAGCAGGTTCCTCACCGGGCTTTCAGCCCGGTTCGGAATGACAAAACATTAATTGACTCTCGGCAGGGACAGCCGAGGGCGGCTGTCCCCATACCAGCATTCCGATCTACAACCTCAGTGCGCGGCCAGGACTGGTTGGCCGAGGCGTTCTTGCTGCGCTTTTGCCAAAGACACGGCGATGTCGTCCAAGGCAGATAGATGCTTATCGATGTCCGCGTCGGTGTGTTGGACGGAGATGGTCCACTGCTCATCCCACCAGTAAGGCTGGGCCATTACGCCACGGTTGACCATGCCGAACCAGTAGTGACGCCAGAGATCGATATCGATCGTGGTCCAATCGCGGTAGTTGCGAATCTCTTTCGGATAAAACATGAGCGCGCCGTTGGCACCAGCTTGCGCGATGTAGGCCTGCAAGCCGACTTTGGCGATGGTCTTGCGATATCCGTCGGCGAGTTTCTTGCCGAGCTTGTCAACGTGCGCGTAGTTATCGCGGGTGAGCACTTCGCGGAAAGTGGCGAGGCCCGCGGCCATCGAAACCGGATTCGTGTTGTAGGTGCCGCCGTGGAAGACTTTATGTTGGGAGATAAGGTCCATAACGGACTTGCTGGCGCCGAACGCGGCCAGGGGCAAGCCTCCGCCGATGGACTTGGCGAGGCAGATCATGTCCGGGTGAACATTGAAGTACTCGCTGGCGCCGCCCCAGCCGAGTTTAGCGCCGGTTTTTACTTCGTCGAAAATCAGAAGCGCGCCGTGTTTCGTGGCGAGGTCGCGGAGACCCTTCAGGAAGCCGGGTTGCGGGATGCAAAGGCCGACGTTCATGAGAATGGGTTCAAGAATGATCGCGGCGATTTCACCGGGATTTTCTTTGAAGCGGCGCTCGACGGTAGCGAGGTCGTTGAAAGTGGCGATCTTCACATTGGCGACGGCTGACTTGGGCACACCTAAACCGCCGGGAACGGACGTTGGATTGTCGATGTCGCCGAATTCGGGAGCGTGCGGCTTGACGCTGACTAAGGCGGAATCATGAAGACCGTGATAGGCACCTTCGAATTTGATGATTTTGTCACGGCCGGTGGCGGCGCGGGCCAGGCGGATGGCATGCATCGTGGCTTCGGTGCCGCTGTTACCAAAGCGGACCATCTCGACGGGAAAGCGATTGCAGATTTCTTCGGCGAGTTCCCATTCCATGTCGTGCGGCATACCGAACATGGTGCCGGTGGAGAGACGTTTTTCCACGGCTTTCATCACGGCGGGATGACAGTGTCCAGCCATGAGCGCGCCGAAGGAGAGGTTGTGATCGATGTACTCGTTGCCATCGAGATCGCGGAATTTGCTGCCGCTGGCTTCTTTCACGAAGATGGGCCAAGGATCGTAATGGCGATAGTTGCTGGCCACGCCGAGCGGGAGACGTTTGAGATTCTTTTGGTGGGCTTCGGCGGATTTGGGGGTGCGGCGCTCGAACGTGTCGAGTTCCTTCTGTAGATCGGGATACATCGGACTGCTCCGGGATAGCTCAGGCCGTCGTCACCTTGGTGAGCGGGCCATTAGAATGCCGGGCGGCGAACCGCCCGGGAGTGCGGACTATTCACATCTTACACGGACAAACTAAAAGTAAAACTTTAGAGCAAACTGTACTGCACGCGGATCGCGAGCTTGTTGGACCTGGCCGAAGGTTGTGTCGCTAAAGTTCCCATCGGGATTCACAAACTGCGTCTTGTTGAACAGATTGAAAACATCCGCCCGGAACTGGAAATATTTCGCCTCTGAGAGTGGGATTCTCTTCGAGAAAGTGATATCCCACTCGTTCTGTCCGGGACCGCAGCAGATCGAGCGGGGGGTTGTCGAAAAGCTACCGAGAGGAGGATCAGCAAAACTGCCGGCGTTAAAGAAGAAGTGTCCAGTCTGTTGGGTGCCGTTGACCACTTGCGTGGTTACTTGTTTTCCGCTCTGAGTTTGGAGCGGACCGGTAAGTTGGGGCGCATCGGCACTCAAGAAGAACAAGCTGCTGATCAGTTCAGCATCGTCCTGCGTCTGGATGCGGATAGGGAAGCCGGTCTGGAACTGAATGATGCCGGACATTGCCCAGTCATCCAGAACTTTTCCTTTGAATCCGTTGTACCTCTGTACCGGGAACTCCCAGTAATAATTGAGAACGAAACGCTGGGCTGAGTTGAAGAGAGACAAAGCACGGCTGGATTTGTAATTGAACGGATTGACCGTCTCTTCGAAGCTGGATGCCCAGTCCAGGGACTTGCTCCAGGTATAGGCAGCCTGCATTTGCAGCCCATGAGAGAAGCGCTTTTCCACGCTGGCCTGAAGCGAGTTGTAGGCCGAGGCCGCGATGGTATCTTCGGCAAAGATGTTGGTGAAGACGGGAACACCATCGGCCGGACAGCCGTTGCCGGGCCCGCCGGTCAGTGGATTACAAGTCGGCGTCGAGTAGGGGCGAAGTCCGACAAAGTAGAGGGACTGCCCTGGAGTCTGAACCGTGCCGCCGGTGGGCAAATGGAATCCGTTGGGTAATAGGGATGCAACATTTGAAGGGAGGGTGACTGAGTACTGATTGTCCTCCGCGAAAGGTCCACAAGTTCCGGGCGAACCAAAAGAAGAGACATTGGCGGCGTTGTCTGCAGCGAGCGTTATGATGTCAAGACAAGTTTGTGGATTGGCCGGATCGACGTCGTGCGAAGCCAGCAGCCGGTGTCCCTGCGATCCAACATAGCCGAGCTGAAAGACCACATTTCGAGCCAGTTCCTGTTGGAGATTGACGTTGTACTGGGCCGTATATTGGGTGCGCATGTGAGGCTGAAAGTCCCCATACAGAAGCATGGGTCGGAACGAAGCCCAATCTTGCTGAGTTCCGGGCTTGGGGCTGAGAATCCCGTTGAACGGGTTTGGACTTACCGAGCCGGTTTGCGAAATAAAAGGAGTATTGAAAAAGGTTGCGGGCAAGAATGTACTGCCGCCGAAAGGTGGCTCGGCGCCGAACTGTTCGAGCACTAATTGCTCCATGGGATTGTAGAACAAACCCCAGCCGCCGCGGAGGGTGGTTTTGGGGTTGATGCTGTAGGCCAGCCCTATGCGCGGGGCGAAGGCTTTGTAATAGGTCTGCGTGAGACCTGCATTGACGCCGGGGTCTCCGGGAACGACCAGCCCCGTAGGCTGTACACCTGCCGTGGCGCAGTCGCTGGCACCTAGACTAGCCTGCTCAGCAGACGTTAGCACGCACGGATATACGGTAGAGTTCTGCCCGGGACGAAAGGTCTGCACATGGTGGAGGGCATCGGCGAGAGGCGTATCCAATTCCCAGCGAAGTCCGTAGTTTAAGGTGAGAGACGGTTTGATTTTCCAGCTATCCTGGGCAAAGACATAAACGCCGGTGTTGCGTATATCCTCTCGCTGGGCGGAACCCTGCGAGTAGCTGTCGTCAAGGCCCAATAAGTAGCCGGGATAATTGTCGTTGTAGAGAACTGAGTTTCCCGTCGTGCTGTTGAATGTGTAATCGCCGCTGACGTTGTAGTAAAGGGTCTGGTCAAACTGGGCGCGGCGCACATCCGCGCCAAACTTCATGGTGTGGGTTCCTTTGACCCAGGTAAGACTGTCCGTCGCCATGTATGAGTTCCCTACTTGAGGGAGTTCACCTTCCCAACCGTTGCCGATGGCGAAGCCGCCGGAAACGCCGATAAATGGAACGCCTTGACGATTCGCAGGCAGGCCGGTCGTAATGCCGTATTGCGGGCTGGTGCCAAACTGTCCAACAATTGAGTTGGGCCCACTGTTGGAGTCCGAGGTGCCGTTGAAGCAAACCGCCTGCGCCGCCGGAGACAGACACGAGTCTTGAACAAGGTTTGTGCTTTGCGGATGCTGGAAGGTCAACTGGCCTTCCCGCATATAAGTAAAACGCGCTTCATTGATCAGTGAATTGGAAATTGTCCAGGTATGGCTGGGATTGAACTGCTGGTAGCGCGAGCCGACATTGGCACCAAATCCAGGGATGTTCGCTCCTGAAGCCTGGAAATCGTAGAAGGGCTGAAAGTTGGTGTCATTGGTGAAGTAATAGTAGAAGCTGAAATTCTGCCGGGCGTTGATGTGATGATCCAAGCGGACCGTGAATTGGTTCTGCGTGTCAGCGCTGACGGGTACCGCCTGGTAAATACTGTTGGGCCGATTCGCACCTGGAACGAACCGAAGCATGTCCTGCGCCACGGGATCCATACACGCTGTCGGAATAACGTTGGTGGGGAAAACCGTCGACCAGTCAATTTGGCTTGTGCTCGGATCGACTGGAAGGCTGGCAATGCCGTTTGCTCCTAGGCCCAGAGCAGTGTCGCAGCCCGGACGTCCATCAAGCGCCTGGGCAACTGTCAGATTCGTAATGCCCCCAGCAAAAGCGGAACCCGCCGAGAAATCTCCTGAGCGTTCGGCGGGAGTTGGCACAATTACGGTTTGCCCTGAAATTCCTTGCCGCACGCGGCGGCCTTCATAGGAGACAAAGAAGAAGGTGCGATCTTTCAAGATCGGGCCGCCAAATGTTCCGCCGAATTGATTCTGATTTTCTTGCGGCTTGACTGTATTGAAGTATCCCTGGCCATTCAAAACTGTGTTGCGGAAATACTCGTAAACATCGCCGTGCCACTGATTGGTGCCTGACTTGGTAATCACGTTAACGACGGCACCGGAGTTGCGGCCATACTCCGCATCGAAGGTGTTGCTGATGACACGAAATTCGTCAATGGCGTCAGGAGTCGGCTGGATGGTGGGCAAGTTCGCGAACTGGTCGTTGGCATCACCGCCATTGACGCTGAAATTGTTGGCGCGGCCGCGGCCACCATTCACGGAGACAGCTCCGGCGTCGCCGCTACCATAGAAGGTACTTCCGCTAGAACCTAGCTGCGATTGCACGCCGGGCTGCAATTGAAGGAACTGGTAAGTGTCGCGGGCGTTCAGTGGCAGTTCGTTAACGGAGCGATTGTTTACAACCGCGCCAAGCTGAGTGCTGGTGGTATCGACGAGCGCGGCTTCAGAAGTAACATCGACGATTTCCTGCGCGGCACCGAGCTGCATGGTCATGTTAAGTGTGATGACCTGATTCACGTCGAGCGCGATATCTTTGTGAACGCCCTTCTTGAATCCCGCCAATTCGAAATTGACGGTGTAGCTTCCGACGGGAAGATCGGGAAAACTGTAGTCGCCGCTATCGCTGGTCTGCGCGTCTCGGGTAACTCCGGTGGCTTCATTGACGGCTGTAACCTTTACGCCACCCAGGACTGCACCTGTGGGATCGGCGACGCGGCCAAGAATGCGACCGCCGGTGCCTTGTGCAAAAAGCAAGGTCGGAACCAAGAGTGAGATCGTAACGACGAGACAAATCGTTTCCAGACACATCATGGTCCAGCGGGCTCGCAGTGACGGCATGGAACCTCCAGGCATCGTGAGGGAAGTTGATTTTTTTATTGAAAACGACAGCTTGTGTCCGGCGACAACCTTGCTATAATCCCGCAAGGTTAGAGAAGAGGTACGCGTACTGTCAAGGATAAAAACGCGTTCTCTCCCATAGAAATCTTGAATGGCCCACCTACGCGAATGATGAGCTCATCCAGCGCGAAACCCTACTTGAGGATCGGAGATGTCGCGAGGCGGGTGGGAGTGTCACCGTCGGCGATCCGGTCGTGGGAGAGCGTTGGACTGACGCGGCCGCGCCGCACGGAAAGCAAATATCGACTGTATACGGCGGACGATGTGAAGCTGCTGAAGCGGGCACGGTTTCTGCGAAAAGTGCGAGGGCTGAATGCGGCGGCAATCGTTGAACTGCTGCGGCGGGAAGGGCGCGCGCGTCCAGCGGCGGACGGAGGTGCAGGGGCGATTGGTTCGCACTTGCGGCGATTACGGGCTCAACGGGGTTTGTCGTTGGCGCAAGTGGCGCGGGCGGTGAGCATCTCGGTGGGATTTCTGAGCGCGCTGGAGCGGTCGCAAATGAGTGGGTCGGTGGGAACGCTGCGCAAGCTGGCGCGATTTTATAAAACCAACATCCTGGATTTTTTTGACGCGACCGGGCCAAGCAGCCGGCAGGTGCAGCCGGGACAAAGGAAAGTGCTGGAAGCTGGACCGGGTGTTCGCATGGAATTGCTGGCTTGGGGAAACACGGTGATGGAGCCGCATCTGTTTCGGGTAGCGCCGGAAGCGGGCAGCGGCGACTCTTACACGCACGAAGGCGAAGAGTTTCTATACGTATTGCAAGGCGAACTGACGATCACGTTGGAGAAAGAAGCGTACCGGCTCAAGGCTGGAGACAGTTTTTATTTCGAGAGTGCGACGCCGCATCACTGGAAAAATCCCGGGCGGGCGGAAACCTGGGTGCTGTGGGTGAATACCCCGCCGACATTTTGAGTTGCGGCTGTGGAACTGAATGCGGCAAGAGTCAATCGCAAGGGATGAAGGAGGAACGATGAGGGTGCGAGGTTGGGTAGTTCTGCTCTCCCTGCTGACGTTCATGGGGTTCACCAGTTCGTGCACGAAAAAAACCCCCGCGTTGAATTTGCTGGTGTGGGAGGGCTATGCCGATCCTTCGTTCGTCAAGGCTTTTGAGGAACAGCATCATTGCAAAGTTTCGGCGTCGTACATGGGATCGAGCGACGAACTGGTGGCCAAGTTGCGCGGCGGCAGCGCCGGAAACTACGACGTAATTTCGCCCTCGAGCGATGTGGCAACTTCAATCGCAGCCGGCGGGCTGGCTGCGCCTCTGGATTTGTCGAAGATTCCGAGCTATGGACAATTGTCTCCGCAGCTCAATTCGCTGCCGCTCGTGCGCCTGAGAGGTCAAGTCTATGGAGTGCCATTCATGTGGGGGCCCGATCCGTTAATTTACGATACGACAGTTTTCGCCCAGCCTCCCGAGAGTTGGAATGTGCTTTGGGATCCAAAATATCGTGGGAAGATTTCGGTGTGGGACGATTTGTCGACGATTTATATGGCGGCACAAGTTCTTGGGTATGACAAACCCGATCCGTCACGGCTTTACAACTTGAGCGATGAACAGCTGCAGGCCGTGAAAAAGAAGTTGCTGGAATTGAAACCGAATATCCGGAAGATGTGGTCGACGGGCGGGGAGTTGACGAATCTTTTTCAGAATCACGAAGTGGTGGCTGCCATGGGATGGCCGCTGATGACCAACCAATTGCGCAAGATCAACTTCCCGGTGGAGGAGACGATTCCGAAAGAAAACACAACCGGCTGGATCGATCACCTGATGATTACGGCGGGGAGCGAGAACCAGGACCTAGCATACGCATTTATCGAGTACATGCTTGAAGCGCAGACTCAGAAAAAGGTAACGGACGTGACGGGATACACCCCGGCCAATCCGCAGGCAGCGCAGTTCATGACGCCGCAACAGATAAAGAACCTGCATCTGGACGATGTCGACAACTATCAGAAGCGGCTCTATTTTTGGCAGAATGTGCCGCGGCGCGCTAAGTACAACGAAATCTGGAACGAAGTGAAGGCAGCGCAATGAAGCGGGCGTAAACATTCATCAAAGAAACGGCTGCGAGCTCGATGTCCACCATCACAACGCAAGGGAACGTATCGGGAACGGTTAGCGATCCGCTCGCGCCCGCCACGCTGCTGAGCATCCGCAAGGTTGCGAAGCATTTCGGCAAGAACGCGGTGCTCCGGGATATCTCTCTGGATGTGGCAGAAGGAGAGTTTCTCACAATTCTAGGCGAGAGCGGATCGGGCAAGACGACGCTGTTGCGGATTATCGCGGGCTTTGAGATTGCGAGTGCGGGTGAGGTGTGGATGGGCGAGGAACGACTGGACCGCCAACCGCCTTACCGGCGTCGTGTGAATACAGTGTTCCAGTCCTATGCCCTGTTTCCGCACCTTACGGTGGAACAGAATGTGGCGTATGGACTGCGGGTGGCGAAACGGTCCGAGGAGGAAATTGTATCTCGGGTATCGGAGGCTCTGGGCAAGGTGAAGATGTCAGCGCACGCGAAGTCGAAGCCGTCCAAGATCAGCGGGGGGCAGCAGCAGCGCGTCGCGTTGGCACGGGCGCTGGTGAACCGTCCGCGATTGTTGCTCCTGGATGAGCCCCTCTCGGCGCTGGACGCGAATTTGCGGCGACAGATGCAGGTGGAACTGAAGTCGCTGCAGCGCGAGGTGGGGATTTCGTTCATCTTCGTGACCCACGATCAGGAAGAGGCGATGGTGATGTCAGACCGGATTGCGCTGCTGAGGTCGGGCGAACTGGAGCAGGTAGCCACGCCGCGGGAAATTTACGGGCGGCCCGCGACCGCCTACGCGGCGCAGTTTATCGGGCATACGAATTTGCTGAAGGGCGAGGTGCGAGGCGGCGTGGTGCGCTGCGGTCGTTTGACATGGTCAGCGGGGCTTCCGGATGGACCGGCGCTGTTTTCACTACGGCCGGAGAATATTCGGCTCGGCACTTCGAGTGCTTCGGTCGCTGGAAGCGTGCAGGTCGGCGGAAAAGTTATCCATCAGGCCTTTCACGGGGCTACGGAGCTGATTCGTGTGGAGTGCGGGAACGAGTTGGTGCTGGTGGTGCGGACCCCAACCAGCGACGGGATTCTCGACGACGTCGAGATAGAGTTTTCTTCCACGGATGCGGTTCTGGTGCGCGAATCTTCGGAGAGAATCTGATGTTTTCGCGGGCTTACAAAGCGGCGGTGACTCTGCCTCCACTGGTGTGGGTCACGGTGTTTCTGCTGACGCCGTACTTGCTGATGTTCTGCTACAGCTTCTGGTCGGTATCAGCATCGCAGACTATCGTGCATTCGTGGAGTCTCGCGAACTACATGCAGTTGCTGCGAGTGGATGTTTACTGGCAGACTCTGCTGCGTTCCATGTGGATTGCGGCACGGGTGACAATTTTCTCTTTGCTGCTGGGATATCCGCTGGCATATTTCCTTTCGTTTTATGCGGGAAAGAAAAAGGATCTGCTGTATCAATTGGTGATCATCCCGCTGTGGGTTAGCTACCTGGTGCGGGCCTACGCCTGGAAGACGATTCTGGGTTCGGACGGCGTGCTGAATACTCTTCTGCAATATGTGCACCTGACGAAGCATCCTCTGGAGTTTCTCCTCTATAGTCCGTTTGCCGTGGTATTGACGCTGACGCATATTTATACGCCGTTTGCGTTTCTCCCAATTTACGCAGCGCTGGAACACATTCCGCGCAATCTGGTGGAAGCGTCGCATGATCTGGGGGCAAGTCCCGGGCAGACATTCTGGAAGGTGATTTTTCCACTCTCGATTCCGGGCGTGCTGGCGGGGGCGACATTTGCTTTCGTGCTCAGCCTGGGTGATTTTCTTGCGCCGCTGCTGCTGGGGGGGCCGAGCGGCATCATGATTTCAAACATTGTGGTGAGCCTGTTTGGCGCGGCGTACAACTGGCCGCTGGGGGCGGCGATTTCGCTTTGCATGCTGCTGCTGGTCGTGAGCCTACTGATTCTCTCCGAGCGCCTGGAGAAGAAGTGGAGCTTCTCGTGAGCGACACCCAACTTGTGTCGGGATCACGATGGTTGCTCTCACATGCCCTAGCGGTATTCGCATTCCTATACTTGCCGATTGCGATCCTTATTCTTTATTCGTTCAACGGCGAGGGCGTGGGCGGATTCCCGCCGCATCATCTGACGCTGGACTGGTATCGCACACTTTTTGCGGACGGGCCGATCTGGGATTCGGTGCTCAACAGCCTGCAAGTTGCCCTGGCGGCGATGGTGATCGCGCTGGCATTCGGCGTGCCGGCGGCACTTGCGCTGGATCGGACACAGTTTCCAGGCAAAGCCTTGTTCCGGCGATTAGTGCTCTTGCCACTGATTCTTCCGGGCATTATTACCGGGCTTTCGTTGCTCATGCTGTTCAATGTGATGGGAACCAAGCTGAGCCTGATGACGATCATCCTAGGACACGGGACTGCGCTGATCTCCGTGGCGACGACCGAAGTGTTCGCAGGCCTGCAGAAATTGGACCGGGCCCAAGAAGAAGCGTCTCTCGACCTGGGAGCGAATTATTGGCAAACATTTTGGCGCATCACGGTGCCGAATTTGAAGCTGCCGATTATTGGGGCGGCGCTGCTGATCTTTACGCTTTCCATGGACGAGATCGCGGTGAGTTTCTTTCTAATCGGGCGCGACAACACTTTGCCGCTGGAAATTTGGGGACGGCTGCGGCGCGGCATCACACCGGAGATCAATGCAGTGTCCACCATCATCTTTGTCTTTTCGTTAGTGGCCATTGTTCTGTGGTACCGCCTGCGCATGGGTGCGGAAGGAGCGGCGGAGGGTCGTACGGCATGAGCGCGAATCGTAGGGACTTTATCAAGTTTGTCGTCGCGGGGGCAGTGACGGCGGGATGTCCGATTGATCTTTCGCTGGTGGCTCAAACCGACACGGAAAAAAGTCATGCCGCGGATGTGGATGGAGAAGACAATCGAATCTGCCACCAGGTGCGAGACGGCAAAGTGTTCACGCGGCCTCCGGCTTCGGCGCGGCATGATGTGGTGATCGTCGGTGGCGGCGTGAGCGGATTGGCAGCGGCTTATCGTTTGCAGCACCGCGACTTCCTTTTGCTGGAGAAAGAACCGCACTGGGGCGGGAACGCGTACGAAATGGAATATGAAGGTGCGGTTTATGCGACGGGTTCTGCGTTTCTGACGAAAGATGAATACGCTTATTACTTTGCGAAAGAGATCGGACTTGAACCGTTGCCCGTCAGCAGCCCGGATGCAAGCATCATTCGCGGTGAGTTGGTTCTCGACACTTGGGGTGAGGGCGTCAATGAGTTGCCTTATGCTGCTCCCATACGCGAGAGCTTTAAGAAGTTCAAGAAAGAGATGCTGGCGATTGACGTGGAGAAGCGCGGCAAAGAGCTCTTTGATCAGCCTTTTTCCGATTTCCTGAAGGGATATCCGGTTGAGCTCAAGCAGTGGTGGGATAGCTTTGGGCCATCGAACTGGGGAGCAACCAGCGACGAGACAGCCGCAGGACTGGCCATTGATGCGTTGCAGGAGATGGTCGAAGAGAGCCGAGTGGACAACCGTTATACCTGGCCCGGGGGATTGGGCGCGCTCACGAAAAAGTTGGCGGACATTCTGCAGCCGAAATACAAGGACCGGATGCGAGCGGGAGCGACGATTGTTGCAGTCGTCTCCGAAAAAGATGAGGTGCAGGTAACTTACATGCTCGGCGGGGAGTTGAGGACGGTTGCGGCTAAGGCTGTGATCATGGCGACGCCCAAGTTCATCACGAGGCGCATTGTGGAAGGGTTGTCCGAAAAACAAAGTGAGGCGATGCACCGCATTCGCTATATTCCCTACCCAGTGGTGAATCTTATTTTCGACAAGCCTGTGTTCAATCACGGCTACGACACGTGGTGTCCCGGCAATACCTTCACCGATTTCGTAGTTGCCGATTGGGTCATCCAGAAGCAGCCGGGTTACCGGCAAAGATTCAATATTCTTAGCTGCTACACGCCGATGAAGGAAGAGGAGCGGGGCTATCTCCTGAACGAGAGCAGCGCGCGCAAGATCGCTGCTAACGTGTTGAGTGATTTCCAGAAGCTGATGCCGGCATTGAACGTCGATCCGGTTGAGGTGCACATTTACCGGCGCGGGCATCCTTTATACATGTCCACGCCGGGACTGTACACGCAGGTTCAGCCGCTGGCGCGGCATCCCATGGATCGCGTGTTTTTCGCCAACACGGATTCGGAGGGGCCGGAATCCACCACCAACGGAGGGGTTCTGGCGGCGCAGCGCGCCGTGAAGGAAGTGGAAGCGCGGCTGTCGGGAAGGCCGGCGCGGAAGCAGGAGGCAGTGGCGGGCTGATGCCGCTGGCTCAGCTCTTCCCTTTTTGAGACTCTCTCAAGATTTTGCGTTCCCGCCATCTTGTACCAAGGCGATCTAATCTCCTGCGAAGCTGCAACCCATAGTAAAGTTATAGGTAGAGCATTTGGCGAGTGGATTGCTATCTGCTCTCGCCGACCGATCTAACAATAAAGGACAACCATATTTTGAGTTTGAGTATTCGCAATATCGCCATCATCGCGCACGTGGACCACGGCAAAACCACGCTGGTTGACGCCATGCTGCAACAAAGCGGCACGTTTCGCTCGAACGAGCACCACGTGGAACGCGTGATGGATTCGAATGAACTGGAGCGCGAGCGCGGCATCACGATTCTCGCCAAGAACACAGCTATCTTCTATCACGATGTGAAGATCAACATTGTGGATACGCCCGGCCACAGCGATTTTGGCGGCGAAGTGGAGCGCGCACTGAAGATGGTGGATGGAGTGATGCTGCTGGTGGATGCGAGCGAAGGGCCGCTGCCGCAGACGCGCTACGTGCTGAGCAAGGCTCTGGAGGCGAAGCTGCCGCCGATTGTGGTGATCAACAAGATTGACCGGCCGGATGCGCGGCCGCAGGAAGTGCTCAACGAAATCTACGATCTGTTTATCGATCTGGACGCGAAGGAAGATCAGCTTGATTTTCCGGTTCTGTATACGAACGCGAAGCAGGGGACGGCGTCAACGGAAGTTACCGGGGGTGAGAATCTGCGACCGCTGTTTGACGCGATCTTGAAAACGATTCCGCTGCCACAGGGCGATCCGGCGGGTCCGTTGCAGATTCTGGTCGCGAATCTTGATTACAGCGATTTTCTGGGGCGCCTGGCAATCGCGCGTGTGTTCAACGGGACGATGTACACGGGGGAAGATGTAGTCATCGCCAAGCGCGATGGATCGATGCACAAGACCAAGATCACGAAACTGTTTTCTTTTTCCGGACTAAAGCGGACGGACATTACGGAAACGGCGCTGGGCGACATTATCGCAGTGGCTGGAGTGGAAGGAATCACGATCGGGGAGACGATTACTGACCCGGTGAATCCGGCGCCGCTGCCCCCCATCGTGATCGATGAGCCGACCATCGCGATCACCTTTACGGTGAACACTTCTCCATTCGCGGGGCGCGAAGGGACCTACGTCACGTCACGCAACCTGCGGGAGCGACTGGCGAAGGAACTGCTCACCAATGTTTCTTTGCGAGTGGAAGAGATGGAAACCACCGATTCGTTCAAGGTGCTGGGCCGCGGTGAATTGCAGCTCTCCATCACCATCGAAATGATGCGACGCGAAGGTTATGAGCTCATGGTGGGCAAGCCGGAAATTGTCACCAAGCGTATCGATGGAAAGCTGATGGAACCGGTGGAGCACCTTACGGTGGACGTCCCGGAAGGATTTGTGGGCGTGGTGATGGAGCAGTTGGGATCGCGCAAGGGCGAGGTCATCAACATGCATAATCACGGCTACGGACGCGTGCGGATTGAGTTCCGAGTTCCCAGTCGCGGTCTGATTGGGCTGCGGAGCCAGTTGCTTACTGACACGCGTGGGACCATCGTGATGAACTCGCTTTTTGACGGATACACTGAATGGCAAGGGGAAATTCCGCACCGGCTGACCGGGGCACTGATTGCGGATCGGGCGGGAACATCGACGGCTTACGCGCTATGGGGACTGCAGGAGCGCGGCGAACTCTTCATCGGTCCGGGCGTTGAACTCTATGAAGGAATGATCATCGGCGAGAACGCGAAGGATGATGATCTGGACGTCAACGCGGTGCGGGAGAAGAAACTCACGAATATGCGAGCATCGACGGCAGATGAAGCCATCCGACTGGTTCCCTTCCGACAATTGAATCTGGAGCAGGCGATTGAGTTCATCGCGGATGACGAATTCGTGGAGATCACTCCGAAATCGCTGCGGCTGCGGAAGAAGTTCTTGCAATCGAACAGCCGCAAGAAGCGGGCTAAAGAAGCCCTGGAAGAAGCTTGAAAACTCGCGGCCAGATCGAAAAGTCCAAGAAACACGTTCCGCTTCGAATGTTTCTCGTCCCGTGTAGTTGTGGAACGACGTTCGCGGCTCCGGAAAATTACGATCGCTGCGGAACAGCCTGGAGCCGATATCTGATCTGTCCGAACTGCGGCAAGCGACACGACCCCAAGAACCGGTTGTTACAGGTTGGATATCAACCGGAAGGTTACTGGCAGGTGGATAAGTGCTAGGCAGTCACCGCCCGGGAGTCTTCTCCGCGATTTAAGATGACTGGCTGGACAAACCTGCTATACTTTTGGCCGCATTCGACTGTTCGCCAGCTCCGGTCTCGATTTTCAGGAAGGTGTCCCCGACCTGCCAGTCTGCCATTGAGCTCGCACTTCGACAGCTCAATGCAGAGGGCGACGCTTGAAGAATATCTTTGTGGGGAACTTGAGCTTTAACACATCGGAAGACGAACTGCGCCAGATGTTTGAACCGTTCGGACAAGTGGACCGAGTCAGCATCATGACGGATCGCGATACCGGACGTTCGCGCGGGTTCGGCTTTGTGGAAATGGCCAGCAACGAAGATGGAGAAAAAGCCATCACTGCATTGAACGGCACGCAAGTGGGCGGCCGCACCCTCAACGTGAACGAGGCGCGCCCGAAAACCGAGCATGCTGGCGGCGGCGGACGCGACCGTGGCGGCCGTGGCGGAGATCGCGGCGGTGACCGTGGCGGGCGCGGCGGTGGTGGCGGCGGCCGGGGCCGCTGGTAGGATCATTCTCGAAAGTACTCGAATGACCGCGGTCGGTGGAGATTGCATCGACTACGCAAAGCTTCATTGATGCTTCTGAGTCCATCCATGTAAACTGAGGCTATCGGTGTGCGCCCGTAGCTCAGATGGATAGAGCGATTGCCTCCGGAGCAATAGGTCGGGAGTTCGAATCTCTCCGGGCGCACCAGATTGCTTCGGTCCGGCTGTCTGCCCTCTCTTGTTCCGTCTTGCTAATGATCTAGATTCTCATCCCGCAATGGGAATGCCGGGAACATGGCTTCTGTAGAGCCGCGATCGTGTGGTGGAGCTCGAATCTGCTGGCCCACGCGAGTCCGATCACGCAGAGCTGTGACCTGCATCACAGGAAAACGGTTCGCCTCGATGTACTTATATCTCGCCCGCGGGCCTGTTCAGGGCAGTCCATCTCTCCCACCCAGGAGTTTCTATGCCCGATCAACAACAGCTATCAAAAGATGCAAAGATGGCTATGATGTCCCAGTTTTTGGGCTTTATGCTGGATGCCTACGACATGGCGCTGGTGCTGGTCATGGCGCCAATTCTGGTCAAGGTTTTCATTTCACCCAAGGGCAGCGCGGCCTGGCAGTACATCGTAATTGTTTTTACGTACTCCATTACGATGGCGGCAAGGCCAATCGGTTCGGCGATTTTCGGACGCTATGCTGACAAAATTGGCCGCCAGTTCCTCCTTGTCTTAACGATCGGGGGCGTGGGTCTGATGTCGCTCCTGGGGGGCTTCCTGCCAACCTACGCACAGATCGGCGTCTGGTCCTATGTCGTCTTCTGTTCTCTCCGCTTGTTGATGGGAATCTTTTTTGGCGGGGAATATGCGGTGGGGCACACTTTTGCGATTGAATACGCTCCGCAAAAAAAGCGCGGTATGATCGGCGGATTTATCCAGTCGGGATTCCCGCTCGGCTATGTGCTTGGTTCACTCGTCTTCGCCCTGGTTTCTTTTCTGACCACCAAAGAAACAATGATCACGTATGGGTGGCGAATCGTCTTCATGACCGGCGTCATTCCGGTGTTCCTGGCACTTTATATTCGAAGCAGTCTGCATGAGTCGCCAGAATTCGAAAAGACCAAAGCGCTAGGCAAGATCGAAAAATCTCCTTTCCTGAGCTTGTTCAAACCACCTCAGCTCTTCGATTTTCTCCAAGTCTTCTTTTTTATGACTGGCCTGTTCCTGACGGACTACTCGGTCTACGGATTTCTTCCCAATATCCTGACGCTCAAAGGACGGGGCTTCGACACCACCACCTATAGTCTGATCTACGGATTCGCACTGTTTATGGCGTTCCTAGGCTACAACTTCTATGGCTGGCTCTCCGATAAAACAGGACGGAAGATTCTGACGCAGTGGTATTGCGGGTTTCTGGTGGTGTTTGGAATTCCCGTCTTCTACGTGCTGTACCACGCGGCGATTGCACACAATCTCTGGATGGCTGTGCTCGGGACAGTGATGGCGGCCATGCTCAAGCTGGCATGGGGGGTTGTTCCAGCCTACCTGTGTGAGCGATTTCCGACGAGACGGCGTGCTGCCGGTGTGGGCTTTGGGTACTCTTCCGGAGCGCTGCTGGGCGCGTGGTTCAGCGCCTACGTGTGGTGGGCTCACAAGATTCCCTTTATCGCTGCTATCGAGAAGCAGGACATGTGGTTATCTCCGGCGGTGGTCCTGACTGTCGGTGCGGTGATGACTTTTGTCAGCTTGCTGTTCTCTCCGGAGACGAGACATCTTCAATTGGACGAAGTGGGAGAGAAGGAGCGCGCATTCGAGGCGGCCGAGGAAGCAAAGGCCGGGGTGGTGTTAGCAAGCTAGTCGAACTGGCAGTTGGCCGCCTGGCATTGAGCTAACCGTGCCGAGCCTCGCGTTTTGCCCGGCTCGAAACCGACAGGATGCCACTTCCTGCTGGATTTGGAGTGATTGATGAATACCTTCCCGGTTTTGTTGGCTGCGTTGTGTGTCTATGCTCTGGCCTACCGTTACTACAGCGTGTTCATTGCAGCAAAGGCTCTGTCGCTTGACGATCGCCGCACGACTCCTGCGCACGCCTTTGCAGATGGGCACAATTATGTGGCTTCTCCACGCTGGGTGCTCTTCGGTCATCACTTCGCAGCCATTGCCGGAGCGGGGCCGCTGATTGGACCGACTCTGGCGGCACAGTTCGGATTTGCGCCGGGCTTTCTTTGGCTGCTGATTGGCGCCGTGCTGTGCGGGTGCGTGCAGGATTTCACGGTGCTGATCGCGTCGGTGCGTCATCGTGGGCGCTCGGTGGCGGATGTGGCGCGCACGGAGATCAGTCCGTTTGCTGGCCTAGTGGCGATGATCGCGGTGCTCTTTATTCTGCTGGTCACACTGGCGGGGCTAGGCATCGTAGTGGTGAATGCCCTTTCGAACAGTCCGTGGGGAGTGTTCACTATTGGCATGACCATCCCGATCGCGATCATTATGGGGTGGTGGATGTTCAAGAGCCATAGGGGAAAGGTCACCATCACGGGTCCCAGTATTTTTGGCGTCGTCTTCTTGGTCGCGGGGGTGGTCGCCGGGCACTGGGTCGCACAGACGAGTTGGGCGAGCGCACTTACCTTTACTCCGCATCAGATTACGATTCTCATGGGCATCTACGGGCTGGTCGCATCGGTTCTTCCCGTCTGGCTGGTGCTGGAACCGCGGGATTATCTCTCAACGTACGTCAAGCTGGGTACCGTCGCAGTGCTAATCATCGGCGTCTTTGTGGTTCATCCTAATATTCAATTTCCCAACTTCACTCCGTTCGTGCATGGGGGCGGGCCGATCATCAAGGGAAATCTGTTTCCATTTCTTTTTGTGACGATTGCCTGCGGTGCGATTTCTGGATTTCACTCGCTCATATCTTCAGGCACGACTCCGAAGATGCTGGATAAGGAAAGCGACGCCCGTTTCATCGGATATGGAGCGATGATGGCAGAGTCGCTGGTGGGCGTGCTGGCGCTGATTGCAGCCTGCTCGTTGGCGCCGGGCGACTATTTTGCCGTCAATACCACGCCGGCGGTGTTCAGCCATCTGGGATTGAGCACGGTAAATCTGGATATGTTCTCGCGTGAAGTCGGCGAACACTTGGCCGGGCGCACGGGAGGCGCGGTTTCGCTGGCGCTTGGTATGGCACAGATTTTTCGCGGATTGCCGGGAATGAAACAGTTGATGGGTTATTGGTATCACTACGCCATCATGTTTGAGGCCCTTTTCATCCTGACTACAGTGGACACGGGAACACGCGTGGCGCGCTATGTTCTGCAGGAACTCATGGGCAAAGTGCACAAGCCGTTTGGGAACAGTTCCTGGTTGCCGGGAAATTTGCTGACCAGCTTTGTTGTGGTGATGGGCTGGGGATATTTGATTTACACAGGGAATATTTCCACGATATGGCCGTTGTTCGGAACCGGCAATCAACTGCTGGCGACCATCGCGCTCGCAGTCACAACTACTTTCCTGATCAACATGGGCAAGCAGAAATATGCATGGATCACGGCGCTCCCAATGTGCTTTGTCGGAGTTACCACACTTACAGCGGGAGTCCTGTCGATCAAGAATATCTTCTGGCCACTGACTTCCAAGCCGGGGCAAGTATTCACCGGATATCTGGATACGGTTCTGATGAGCATCTTCATCCTGGGCGTAATTCTCGTTGTATTCGATGCGGTGCGGCGGTGGATAGCGGTGCTGCACGGCGCTCCCGCGCCACAGGAAGCCTTCGGTCCTCCGGTCAGCGCTGGGGGTGAAGTGAAGATGGGTTGCTGTTAAAGGTACGATTCTGTTCGCCGCCGCTCGTTGACTGCTTCCGTCAGGGATTCCGTCCGAACCTGTAGGTGAGGCTAATGCTGAGGTACGACGGTAGGCGAACTCCCACAACTTCCTGGACATCAGACGGATAGAAGTTCTCGGTTGTCTGTCCGGTGTAACCGCTGGTAACGAGAAAATTTACGCCGGCTGTGAAGCGTCCGTTCACGAAAGGGCGAACCACCGCGCCGCGAAACTCTTTCACCGGCGTTCCGGTACATTCAGCATTCAGGTTCGCCAAGCATCCCGTACCTAGAGGCTTGGTGCCAACATATTCGAATTCTCCTCGGGCTTGCAGATGCAACGGTAGCTTCTGAATTGTTCCCAACAAATCGAAGAGAGTCCGCGGAGCTTCCGGCGTGGGCTCTCCGGTGTCAAGGTCGCGGGCATCGGCTTTGGAAAAAGTTGCCAACAGCGAACCCTGGCTGAAGTCTCGACGCACCGCAACCGTCAGGAAGCGAAGGCGGCTTGGCCCTTCGTTGAATTGCAGTCCGGTGTCCGGATCGATCTTCGCCAGCTCTGCACTGCTGGTCACGTGGCCTAACGTGAGCTTCACATCGGTTTTGTGAAATGTTTTACGGGCGACGACCTGATATGAGTGTGATGTGGCCACCGGGGTGCCGACGGAAGATCCAGTACCTATGCGGGGATCTTCTGTAAAAAAAGCTTGGCCAAAGCTGAGAGAAATGAGGGGAGCGTACCAAGATTCTTTCGGGAGAAAAGAAACCGTAGCTTTGGGCGAGTTCACGCCCACCCATTTCTGAAATGAATTCTGCGCGTGCAGCAGATCGTCGTTATCGATATCAATTTGATCGCGGCGCCAGCCGAGGTAATAGCGGAAGCGGCGAGCGAAAGCGCCTTCCGCCGCGATGTAGGGCGTTAGCGATGAGATGGTGATGCTATTTCCGTCGACAGGAGTGAAGGGGCCGTAATACGTGGGGGCGTTGGGATTGAAGAAGCCATAATGGTCGAGGTCGTCGCGGCGAGGTGCTTCGCGGTCATAATCAAAGCCCGCCAACAACGACAGATATTCGGCGATCCTGTTCACGTAGTTCGCGCTGCCGCCAGCCACAGTACGAAACTCGCTTTGCCGGATCAGACCTTGTCCAAAATCCGAGAACAAGGAAAGGTTGTAAGTGCGAAAAAAGCCGGAGAGCTGCAATTGCTGGTTTCCGCTGAGTTGCCAAACATCGTTCAGAGCTACGAGCGCAGTGTGGGTCTGGTCTTTCTGCCGGGGATCGATGGTATCGCCATAGTTGGGGAAATTGGCGTCTGCGGAGTTCAAGGGAAAGATGGGGACGAGGCCGGGAACATAGGAAAAACCGTAGTAACCGATGCCGAACAGGGTGAGCCGGTGCTGGCCAACATGGAACAATCGCTCACCATTGAATTTGTACTGCTGCCGATGCTCCAGCCGGTCGAGGAATCCATTGCCATAGGAGGCCTCGAAAGCCATCCAGAAACCGGAACCTGTACTAACCCCAGCCACTACATCGAGATCTCGATAATCTGCGGTGAGAGTGATGAAGGGCTCGAGGTGAGATCGAAGTCCGTACGTTGCAGCGAGATTGACCGAATGATTCCCTTCGCGAACATTGAACGCGCCGCCATCGATCTGAACGCTTTCGAGAGTCTCAGGAATAAATATGTTGGGGTCAGAATAGCCGTTGCCATGGGCATTGGCCGAGAGATTGTTGGGCACGAGATAACTGCCGATAGCGATGTACTGCGCGATGGGCTCGCCGTGATCTCCGGCCACTCCCGGGGCAAAATATTGCGGCGCTTTGATGCCGCTGGAGGCGGTTTCGATGGGGTATCCGGGAATCGATACGGGAGCGCCCGGGCGTCCGGGATTTGCGTCGAGAAGATCCTGGCGCACAAAAACTTTTTCGCCGGGATCGGGACTGAGAACGTCGGTCTCGTTCACGTCCGCAGTGACGGCGACGTTTTCGACTCGAGCCGAAAGCAGGCCCATTCGAATCTCGATCGCAGAATTTCCACTTTGCCGAACCCTGATTGGGTGGATGACTGGACGAAATCCGGAAGCTTCGGCTTTGACGACAAATTCTCCGCTGGAACTGAGCTTCAGAGCGAACTGGCCGTCCGGTCCCGAGATTGCGCGAGCTAGAACTTGATCCTGTCCCACGATTTCGACGGCAGCGTTTGGCATAGCGTTTCCCTCAGGATCGACGACACGTCCGGTCAGCATAATTTCTTGCGCAATCAGTGTGCGCGGCGCGAGCAGCAAAAACAGGATGAGGAAGATTGCAGCGGGCCATCGCTGAGAGTGGCGGATACGATTGAGCTGGACACCGGAAAGTTCGGTCGCTATCGGGGCGTCCATTGCGGGTGGCCGGAGAAGAGTCCGTTGGCGAAGCCCATCTGATAGGCAAGGAAGAGACCAAAGGCCAAACTCACCAAGCCGGAAGCGAGGCCGAGCCAGTGGGAAAAATTCTCATGCCTTCTTCCGAAGAAGTTGAAGGCCGAGGCAATGCTCATGGTGATGAGCATCATGCCGCCCACGGTACCGGCTCCGAAGACGAGCAGATAAACGATCGCCCAGTGAGGGTTTCGAATGGTTGTGAGAATGAGCAGCGCAATCGCGGCTGAACCTGCCAATCCATGGACTATGCCCACGACTAAAGGACGCAACTGCTGATAGAGGCCGATCCTGCCGAATATCGGATCGAGCCAAGTGAGAGGAGTTTGGTGACTGTGGGCATGAGCCTCGGGCGCGTGACCGTGCACATGGCTGTGCACATAGTCACCATGAACGTGGGGATGAGAATGAACAACGCGAGATTCCTCATCCGCGGGAGCGACGGCGCGCGTCGTGCGCATAAAGCTGACAATATTCATCGCGCCCAAAACGATGAGCATAAGCCCGACGGAAAGCTCCATGGAGAGCCCAATTCGCGCGGGAATCACGACGTCGAACAGGATAATGGCTGAGCCCACGACGAAGATAGTGATCGTGTGTCCGATGCCCCAGAAAATACCGGTGAGCGCGGCCTTCAGCAAGTTGCGCTGTCGGCTGACGATCGTCGTTACGGCGACGACGTGGTCGGGATCGGTGGCATGGCGCATCCCGAGAAAAAATCCCACTGCGATAATCGACAGGAAACTGATCATGACTTACGAACCATGTTAGATTACCGCGCCCACGCGCGATTCTTCCAAACGCTTTCTGAGAAAACTGAGGAATTCTTTCACTCCCTCGCCGTTCTTTGCGGAGAGCTTAAAAACTTGCATGCCGGGTCGTACCGCCTGGATATTGCCGTACGCAGCCTGCCAGTCGAATTCGACCGCCGGGGCCAGATCCATTTTCGTGACAACGGCAACGTCCGCGCTGTTAAAAATTGTCGGATATTCCCTCCATGAAATTGTCTGGTTGCACCGGACATCCCGGCACCCACACAATCGGGATGTTGGCTAGGGACTTCCAGTGCCAGCCAAGATAATCGGGAAGCCCCATGCAGCCAGTCGGATTCCCTTCCATGGCATGAATGCCGCCGTAGGTCGCACAGGTTCCCGCGGCTACGACAGCCCAGGCTTTGAGCGCGAGCCGGTCGATCCATTCGCAAGTTGTGATCGGTTGGCCAGTCTTCTCATCGGTGCCGAGGGACGCCCAATAGCCCTCACTCTTATTATTCTCGTTGGGGATGGAGCCCTCGACGACAAGAATGAAGGGAGCTAGCTTGCCGTCGGCAGCCTGGTGAAAGGGACTCAGGAAATCATCGCCGTTTTCGATGGCGAGGAAGGGATTGTGCAAACGCACCTTGGGAATCCAGGGCATGGATCCGAGGACAATATCTTCGATGCTGGGTTGCGTGGCTGCGGTCATGGCGATGGTATCGCCAGCGCAACCGAGGCCGGCGGTTATCCAGAGGACGTCGATTTCCGAAATCGACTGTGGAGCTGGCGCGTTGCCTTCTCGAATCTCCGTGGTGTCAGCCACTCGATTTCCACTCCAGCGGAATGAGGCAAGAAGAGCAGTCGGATCGACCGAACCCCTCAGCCAACCCGTCCCAGCGCGTATTCTACATAATTTTGTCTTCCTGGGCAGGAGATGTTGTCGGTCTTAGAGCGCAGCCAGACGCCGTTGCAGCAGCAGGAAATAGAGAGCGAGGAGAATGAGCAAGAACCCATTCACGCCCAGAACTACAGGCGCGGTAAAGATGGGGACGAGCCATCCCGACAACAAATTGCCCATGGGCATGCCGCCGCGGAAAGCAACGTTGTAGACGCTCATTACGCGGCCGCGCATTTCGTTCGTGGTGATCAATTGCACCAGGGAACTGACGGTGGCAAAGACCGCCATCATGGAGGCGCCTACGATCACCAGCAGAATTCCGCTTAGCGGCACCGACTTCGAAAGAGCAAAACCGGAGATACCCGCTCCCAGGCAGATGAGGGCAAAGAGCGCCACGCGCCCCTTTCGCTTGAAGTTCCCGGCGCTCGCGATCGTCAGCGAACCGAAGATCGAGCCCAGTCCCATGAGTGCCAGAAGGTTGCCGTAAGTTTCAGGACCGCGATGGAAAATGTCTTTCACGAATACCGGGATGTAGGTGCGCATCGGCATGCCTAGAGCGGTCATACAGAAGGCGAGCAGGATCAGCGCTTCCATGGAAGTTTGTTTGCGGGCGAACTGAATTCCCTGCTTGAGGCTCGCGAACATCGACACTGTGGTCTTGGCCGGCAGGAAGCGAGCACTGATGAGCGACAGCGAAACAATGGGCGCGAGGAAGGAAAGCGCGTTCAGTCCAAAGCACCACTTCTCACCGAGCTTCGCCAAGGCCTGTCCGGCGAGAGCCGGCCCTACCATGACGGCTACATTGAACTGAATGGAATTCAGCGCGATGGCGTTGGGCATGTCATCCTTCTCGACAAGAGTTGGAATGAGCGCCTGATAAGCCGGTCCGCCAAACGACTGGGCCAAGCCGGAGATAGAGGAGAGGCACAGGATGTGCCAAACATGGACCTGATCTGTCGCTACCAGAATGGTGAGCAGGGTCGCGGTTGCCATTTGCACATACTGGGAGCCCAGCAGAATTCGACGGCGCTCGACCCGATCGGCAACGACGCCGCCGATCAGGGAAAACAGAAAGATGGGAATGCCGCCCAGAAATTGATCGAGCGCCAGCAAGAATGCGGAGTGGCTGAGGCGGTAGATCAGCCATCCCTGCGCGACGATTTGCATCCAGGTGCCGATGCTGGAGGTGCAGGCGCCGATCCACATCAGGCGGAAATCGCGATATTGGAATGCTTTAAAGACCCGGCGAATCAAAAAGGCATCCTCGAAGGCCCCCGCAAAAGCCTACCATGCGGCTTGCTGTGTTCGCGAAGGCCAACATTTGGCAACGAGGAGCAGTTCATGAGACGTTGTAGATTGTCGAATGTCAACTGCCTAAGTACCGGGTTGTACTGCCGGTTCGATTTGTGATTGATATTTCAAATGAGTATCTCAATATGACCTACGACGCAATTTTAGTAGTTTCCTTCGGAGGACCGGAGTCTAAGGGGGACGTGATGCCCTTCCTCGAAAACGTGCTGCGCGGACGGAATATTCCCCGCGAGCGTATGTTGACCGTGGCCGAGCACTATTACCACTTTGAGGGCAAGAGCCCCATCAACGAACAGACGCGGGAGCTGATTGCCGCGCTCCGAGAAGAGATGGAGCGAGATGGGCTGAAGCTGCCGGTTTATTGGGGAAACCGAAACTGGCATCCGCTGCTGCCCGAGACTCTGGAGAAAATGAAACAGGATGGCATCCGGAGGGCCGTGGGTTTTGTGACTTCGGCATACAGTTCGTACTCAGGATGCCGGCAGTACCGCGAGGACATTGCCCGGGCGCAACGCGAAGTGGGTGCGGGCGCGCCGGAGGTAGACAAACTGCGGGCGTTCTTTAACCATCCGGGCTTTATCGAGCCTACGGTGGAACGAGTTCGCGACGCGCTGCAAGCGATCCCGGCGGACGCGCTGGGGAACGTGCAGATTGTTTACACGGCGCACAGCATTCCAGAATCCATGGCAAACACTTCTGATTATGTGATGCAATTGCAAGAAGTGCGGCGGCTGGTCTCTAAGGCGATCGGACACAAGAACGATGTGTTGGTTTACCAGAGCCGGAGCGGATCTCCGGGGCAGCCGTGGCTGGGACCGGACATTCTGGAGTATCTGCGCCAGGTGAAGACGGAGAATCTGGCATCGGCTGTGGTGCTGGCGCCGATCAGCTTCATCTCCGATCACATGGAAGTGCTCTATGACTTGGACATTGAAGCTCAGCAGCTTTGCGATTCGCTAAGTTTGCCCATGGCGCGGGCGAAGACGGTTGGAATCCATCCCAAGTTCATCGCCATGATTCACGAGTTGATTCTGGAACGAATGAAGCCGACGGCGGAGCGGCGGGCGCTGGGAGTGCTCGGGCCGCGACCGGATGTCTGTGCTGAGAACTGCTGTCCGGGGCCGCAGCGGCCAGGGCGACCGGCGAGTTAGACGGAACTCGGAACTTTGGGACTATCGTACTCGGTCGCTCTGGGCTGGCCCTCGACCAGATGCCTGGTGTCAAGAATTGTCTGGATCACGGCTTCGTTTCCAATCGCCGTGTTGATCATCACGTGGTAGAGGGAGCGCGTGGGCCAGTCGGCGTTAAAGTAGTGCTTCACGAAAGCGATGCGCTGACGATCAATCGAATCGACGTTTGCTTCGGCTTCCGACTCGGTAGATCCGTCCTGCACCAGGCGTCGAATTTTCTCGGCGCGCGGAGCGTAAAGAAAAACGTGAAAAGCGTCGGGATGCTCGCGCAGGAAGTAAGGCGCGCCTCGGCCCACGACAACGGAGTTCCCTTCCTTAGCAATTTTTTCGGTGATCTGTTCCATCATCCACATCATGCAATCGGTGTCGAAGGCAACATTGCTGAGATGGGAACTGGGCTCGTAACTGCCGCGCCAGAAGGTTTTGGCCAGGCGGTAGAAGCGGCTGTCCATGCGCTCATCACAGCGTTTGACTGCTTCCGGGTCAACGTTGGCCATGCGGGCGATTTCTTCGGTAAGGCGGCGATCCCAGAGGGTCCATCCGAGATGCTGGGCTAGTTGTGCGGCAATGGCGCCGCCGCCACAGCCGTATTCTCGCTCGATGGTGATAAGGCGAAACATGGCGCTTTTCAGTATAGCGCCCACTAGTGTACCGCGATTCCTCCGCCAGGCTTGCTTTTTTTCATGAGGAATACCAGGGGAACCATGGCCAGGATGGCCCAGCCGAGAAACCGGAAGTCGTCGATATAGGCAAGCATAGTGGCTTGCCGTTGAACTGTTCCTTCAATCAGGGCGTAGGCCTGCTGGGTGGCGAATGCCGCGTTCGCTCCGTGAGCCCGCATCGCTTGGGCGGTGCCTTGCAGCATCGACTGAAAGGCCGGGTTGCTGGCGCTCAGGTGCCGGGACAGATCATTCAAATGAACCTGGGTGCGGCGATCAAGCATGGTGGTGACCAGTGAAATGCCAACGCTGCCGCCCATATTGCGTGCGAGGTTCATGAGGCCAGAGGCTGCGTTGTTCTTATCCCGCGGAAGGAAGGCATAAGCCGCCGTATTGATAGGGACGAAAAGGAATGCCATCCCTGCGGCCTGAAGGATGCGAGCCATCGCCGCAGTTCGGAAGTCGATTAGCAAATTAAAGCGAGTCATGTTGAATAGAGAGGAGGAAAGCATGACCAAACCGAACACCAGCAGCCAGCGCGGGCTATAGCGCGAGAGCAAGAATCCCACTAGAGGCAACAACAGCATGATGGTGAATCCGCCCGGCATGAGCGCCAAGCCCGATCGCTCTGCGGTATAGCCCAGCAAGGTCTGCATGAATAGCGGCAGTAATAGTGTGCTGCCCAGCAAAGCGAATCCCAACATGAACATCAACAGGTTCGAGATGCCAAAGGTGCGATCGCGGAACAGATGCAGATCAATGATGGGATCTTTGTGCTTCCACTCCCAGAAAATTACAAAGATCAAGGACACGGCTGCGATGACGGAGAGGATCACGATAAAGTGCGATTCGAACCAGTCGTCGCGCTGGCCCTTATCGAGGACAACTTGCAAGGTTCCCAATCCGAGCGCTACAAAGCCGAGGCCGATGTAATCAATTTTGGTTTCACTGAGTTTGCGGCGCCTCAAGTAGGGTGGATCCTGAATCAGCCGCGAGGTCAGCAGGATGGAAATGATCCCGACGGGAATGTTAATGAAAAAAATCCAGCGCCAGGTGAAGTTGTCGGTGATCCAACCACCGAGGGTAGGACCGATGGCGGGAGCTGTGACGACGGCGATGCCATAGACAGCAAAAGCCATTCCGCGCTTAGCGGGTGCAAAGGTGTCGGCCAGTATGGCCTGTTCGCTGGGCTGCAAGCCGCCTCCGCCTGCCCCTTGCAGCACGCGGCAAATGATGAGCGTGGCCAGGTTAGGGGCCAATCCACACATGAACGAGCTGATGGTGAAAAGGGCCACGCAGCTCATGTAAAAATTCTTGCGCCCCATGATGGAGGAGAGCCAACCGCTCAGGGGAAGCACGATGGCGTTAGAGACGAGATAGGAGGTGAGGACCCAAGTGCTTTCGTCCTGCCCAGCAGAAAGGCTGCCCGCAATGTGAGGCAGGGCGACATTGGCAATGGAGGTGTCGAGTACCTCCATGAAAGTCGCCAGCGTCACGGTGATGGCGATGATCCAGGGATTGACCGCCGGACGCCAGACGTCGGCATTCTCCAGCGGCGGCGCGGCAGCGCTCATTGCCGAATCCAGACCTTGGGCTCAACCGACATGCCAGGACGCAGCGACTGATCGTTATTCTCGCCGGGATCGAGCACGATCTTCACCGGAATACGTTGCACGACCTTCACGTAGTTGCCCGTGGCATTCTCGGGAGGAAGCAGGCTGAAACGGGCGCCACTGGCGCCGGCGATGCTGTTGACCTTACCTTTGTATTTCCTGCCGTCGGCGTCTACTTCGATGGTGACGGATTGTCCAACTTTCATGTATCGAAGCTGGGTTTCCTTGAAGTTGGCAGTGATCCAAATGTCGCTGAGAGGAATGACCTTCATCAATTCCTGGCCGGGAGCGACATTCTGTCCGACCTCGACGGTGCGATCGCTGACCACGCCGGCAACCGGAGCAATCACTTTTGTGTATTGCAAGTTCAGTTGAGCCTGATCAAGCGCTGCTTTCTTTTGCATGACTTGTGCTTCCGCTGACGCTGCCCGAGAGCGACTGATCTGCATTTGCCTCGGGGCCGTCTGGGCGTAGCGCAAATTGGCTTCCGCCTGCACCAATTTTCCCTGGGCTTGAATCACCTGCGACTGAGCGGCGTCTGCCATGGCATGTGCAGAGGCGACGGCCGCTGCGTCGGCTCTAGCGGCGGCCACGGCTTGATCGTATTGCTGCTGCGAAATCTCCTGTTTGTCCACCAGTTGCTTGTAGCGAACCAGATCATTCTGCGCCTTGACGTTGTTCGCCTCGGCTTCGTCGCGCTGGGCTTTGGCTGCGTCGAACTGTTGCCGGGCAGCCGCGATGCCCGCACGGGCGCTGGCAACGTCCGCCTCGGTTGCCGAAATCTGGCTGGCGGTATTGACATCCGTAATTGGGACATTGACGCCAGCGGCGGAAGCGGCGGCCTGGGCATCTTCGTAATCGGCTTTGGCGCGGTCGAAGGCGACCTGATAGTCGGGGGGATCGATTTCCACGAGTAGAGCACCGGCCTGAACGTACTGGTTATCTACGATGTCCAACTTTATGACGTGGCCGGAAACGCGAGCGCTGATGGAATTGATGTGGCCGTCGATTTCGGCATCGTCGGTGTCTTCGTAACTGGAGATATAGCGGTAGACGAAAAATCCTACGACCAGCAACACCACCACGCCAATAATCACCGCAATGCGAAAGCCAGGACTAGCAGTACGCGAAGGACGCGTTCGGAAATCTCGTTCCGTGGCCGGCAACGCCTTGTTGCGGGTTTCGGGTTGCTCCGGCGGAGCGGCAGGCGGGCTTTGCGTCGTCGGTTCCATGGTTATTATTTCTGTTCGCCTTTCAAATAGCGTTTGACTCCCTGTTCAGCATCGCCGATGGCGCGCGCCAGTTCTACTTTGGCCAGGTTGTGCGCGTAAAGACTCTGGATATAACTTTCGTGAGCGCTGGCGACAGACTCCTGGGCCTGCACTACCTCCAAGTTGTCGGTCACCCCGGCGCTGAAGCGATCTCGTGATTGCGTGAGCGCCTCCTCCGCGAGTTCAACCGTACTACGGGCGACCTCGACCTGATCGGCGGCGGAGTTCAAATCGAGCAACGCGCTGCGGACTTCATAATCAATGCGTCCGCGAAGATCACCCAGCTGAGAACGCACCTGCTTTAATTGGGAGTCGGCTTCCAGTACGTCACTATGGACTTTACCTCCCGCAAAGATGGGGATGGTGAGTCCCCCGTCTACCTGCCAGGTTCCATTGGACTGTCCCGGATTAATGCCGATGTCGCCATAGTTCGCGTTCAAACCCAGAGTAGGATAATGACCCGCAGTAGCAGCACGCCGTGACAGCTCGGCGGCTCGGACTTGCGCTTGCGCTGCCTGATAGTCCGAGCGGGAAGTGTAGGCGCGCTGCAAGTAAACCTCGACAGGCAATGGAGTCAACGCTTGATACGGAGCTTTCTCGGTCAAGACAAATTCCTGACCCGGCGGCAGGCCGATGATGCGAGCGAGTGACAGCTTTTGCTTGGCAAAGTCGTTGCGAGCCGCAATCAATTGTTGCTCCCGAGTTTGTAACTCGACTTGAGAGCGCAAAGTGTCAATGGCGGGATTGAGTCCAGCCCTTTGCTGGTCGACAGCTTTATCGTATAAAGCCTGGGCGTTGGTCACCTGAGCCTGCGTCGTCTCTATCCGGGCGGCATTGGCGATGGCCAACAGGTACGCGTTTCCTACCGCGAGCACCACCAGTTCCCTTGCATCTTTATAGTTGTACTGCGCCGACTTCAAGCGCTCGGACGCGGCCCGCTCCTGCTCCAGATCCCTGAAGTTGAAAACCGATTGACTCACGGAAGCGCGCGCGTCGAAATAATTGAAGGGACCGATCACCCGGGGAACTGGGAACGGAAAAACATTGCTCTTGAGGCCTAAGGCGGTCAGGCTTTCGGTCTGCACATTTTCCTGCAGTTGAGCCTGAAGGTTCGGCAGCAGATTGCTGAGTTCTTTCCATCTTTCGCCTCTCGCCGTAATGGCCTGATCGCCAGAAATAAGAAGTCCGAGATTGTTGCGCAATCCGCGGTCGATGGCTTCCTGGAAGTTCAACTGCAGCACTTCCGGAGTAGCCTTGCCTTCGGGCTCGCTTCCGGTGAAGGGGCTCTGTGAGCCGGGTAGAGCGATGGAGGGCACGGGCGCGGAGTTTTGTGCCATGAGGCCTGTAACGGTGAACGGCAATAGTAGAGTCCAGGCGAGAAGCCTACGATTTGGGTAGGTTATAGGGCCGTGCATTTCGGTTCTGAAAGAATCCCATTATAAATCTTTAGGAAGGCCTTTCTCATCGCTTAGAACTATAACGCGTTGTTTTTGATTCACTTATGGCACTAGGAGATGCAAAAAAGCCGAGCCCGCACTTCATACGAAGCTTCGCCGCTCCAATTAGAAGCGTGCTTTGAAACCCTGTGGGGTAATGTGACCTTCGGGACTTCCCGCCGCTTACCGATAAGGGTAGAGTAAATGAAGAAGCACCTCACCGCCGGTAACAACTCCACCCTGCCCATGCCATCTGCAGACGCGAAGCGAGCTACGAAGTCGGTCGACCGTCGTCGACGGCGACATCCCCGGTATCGCGGAGACTTTCGAGTCTCTGTCAGCCATCTCCTCGGAGACGAGTACCAAACGATCGAAGGACATTGCAGGGATCTATCAGAAGCCGGAATCGGAATTATTCTGGCGGCGGAACTGAACAGTGGAGAGGTGATGGGCTTGAGTTTTTTGCTACCAGGAGCAGCCCTCGCGTTCGAGGTGAGGGCAGTGGTCCGCCATCGCCGTGGCTATCAATACGGCTTTGAGTTCCTATCGCTCTCCCCAGAACAGCGGGACCTGCTGGAGAGGTTTTTCAAGAGCCTCCAACCTGCTGACTAAGGCTTGGAGAGGAGATGACTTAGGTCATCTTGTGAATAGGTGACTGGTAGTTCAACCTAGAAGCGCGCTTATGCTACCGATCATAGCGCTCACCTCGATGACAGACTCAAAGGCGAACCCGCCAACTGGAACGGACTGGACGGGATTGCTGGCAGATCCGGACCTGGCCCGGAACCTCGGAAAGCTGCTGCAAATCTATCGCGATGCACCTCCCGACCGTAGAGAACAGGCCTTACTTGCGGCCATGCGCGAGATCAAACAGGGTTCCAGCGCCCCGCCGGCCTCGACCAAGGCCACCGAGACTTCATCCCATCCGTTGCCCACCCAAACCTCGGCCATACCTCCATTCGAACCCGATATTTTCAGCTCGAACTGGGGACAGGATCGGCGGCGGCATCCCAGGATCAAGTGTTTCGTGGCAGTCGAGTTGTGCGTGGATGACGGCGATGTTCCGATCTGGGGCAATCTTTCCAATACCAGCATGGGGGGATGTCAGGTGGAGACAGCGTCTCACATTCGCGGAGGCGCCAAGGTCGAAATCGGCCTGTGGGTCGCGAGCGGCAAGATATGGGTAAAGGGTTTGGCCCTGAACGGAGTGGTGACCCGCAGCGCGCCTGCGGCTGGATTACGCATTCGTTTCGCTGGAATGGAGCGGATCGAGAAAGAAAATCTCCGGCAATTTTTGAAGTATATCCAGGAAACCACGCGAGCCTCGAGCAGCGAAAGCAGCTATCTGCAACTGTTAAAGTAATCTCCTGCATTTGTTTTTCACCGCCTTGCCATTCTTGAAGTTCCTGCAGATTTTCACAGGTCCTTTCCACTCTGTTACGACACTGTAACGACACAGTTGTCCGGAAATTGATACACTCGGGTGCGTATCTGAAACCCTTTTCTACCCCCGGAACTCTAATAGAGCTAACTGTGGAATAACACCAATAAACGCCATATTGTCCCCGAGAGGAGAACGCGCCCCATGGTAGCCACCGAACAAGCGTTGATAACCGGCCAGCAACTGGACACGCTGTGCATCAATACGATTCGCACCTTGGCGATCGACGCGGTACAGCAAGCCAACAGCGGGCATCCCGGCGCACCCATGGGGCTGGCGCCCGTAACTTACTGCTTATGGCAAGAATTTCTGCGATACGACCCGGAAGATCCGACATGGCTGAATCGCGACCGTTTCGTGCTGTCGAACGGCCATGCCTCGATGCTGCTTTACGCCATGCTTCATCTGGCGGGCGTCCGCGAAGTTGATGAGAACCATCAAGTGCTCAAAGAACTCGCGGTCCCCCTGGAAGAAATCAAGCGCTTCCGGCAGCTGGGCAGCCGCACCCCGGGGCATCCGGAATCGCACATCACCTCAGGCATAGAGACCACGACCGGACCGCTAGGCCAAGGTGTCGGAAACAGCGTCGGGATGGCAATCGCGAGCCGGTGGCTGGCCGCGAATTTCAACCGGCCTGACTACGAAGTATTCAATTTCAACGTCTACGCGATGTGTTCGGACGGCGACCTGATGGAGGGTATCGGCGGCGAGGCCGCGTCTCTGGCCGGGCATTTGAAACTTTCGAACCTGTGCTGGATCTATGACCACAACCATGTCACGCTGGATGGGCCCGCGAGTTGGTCATTCAGCGAAGACGTGGCTACGCGTTTCATCGGCTACCAATGGAACGTAACGCGGGTCACGGATGCCAACGATCTGGAGATGCTGGCGAGGGCGTTTGAAGTCTTCGCGAAGACAACGGATCGTCCAACTCTGATTATCGTGGACAGCCACATTGGTTATGGATCGCCGCACAAGCAGGATACGAACGCGGCTCATGGAGAGCCGCTGGGAGAGGAAGAAGTGCGGCTGGTGAAGAAATTTTATGGCTGGCCGGAAGATGCCAAGTTTCTGGTTCCGGAAGGCGTTCGCGAACATTTCCGGGATGGAATTGGAAAGCGCGGGCGTGAAGCGCGCGTGCAATGGTCGAAGATGTTTGCCGGCTACTCACAAAAGTACCCGGAGCTGGCGGATCGTCTGCATCGCATGCAACGCCGCGAACTTCCTGACGGCTGGGACAACAATCTGCCGACCTTCCCGGCGGACGCGAAGGGCGTGGCAACGCGCGAGAGCTCAGGGAAAGTGCTGAACGCGCTGGCGCAAAATATCCCGTGGCTGATTGGCGGCTCGGCGGACTTGGCTACATCAAACAAGACGACGTTGAAGTTTGAAGGCGCGGGAGATTTCGAGGCGGGCAACTATGGCGGACGCAATCTGCATTTCGGCGTCCGCGAACACGCCATGGCCGCGAGCGTGAACGGACTCATTGTTTCTGGAATCCGGGCGTTCGGTGCAACGTTCTTTAACTTCAGCGATTACATGCGGGCCAGCATACGGCTGTCGGCATTGATGGAAATTCCGTCGATCTTCATCTTCACTCACGATTCGATTGGAGTGGGAGAGGATGGACCTACGCATCAGCCGATCGAGCAGTTGGCGGCATTGCGCGCGATGCCGAATTTGATCGTGCTGCGTCCGGGCGATGCCAATGAAGTGGTGGAGGCGTGGAAGATCATAGCGCAGTTGCAGCACCAACCTGCAGCCCTGGTGCTGACTCGGCAGAATCTTCCGACCTTTGACCGCACGAAGTATGCCGCAGCGTCGGGTACGGCAAAGGGCGCTTATGTGCTGGCAGACGCGCCCGGCGGCAAACCTGACGTGATTCTGATAGGCACGGGGAGCGAGGTTTCGCTTTGCGTGGAGGCTTATGAAAAACTTAAGGCGGAAGGCATTTCCGCTCGTGTGGTGAGCATGCCCTCGCAGGAAATCTTTGAACGGCAAGACAAGTCTTATAAACAAAGCGTTTTACCTCCTTCGGTCACGGCGCGCGTTTCCGTGGAAATGGCTGCCACGTTTGGATGGGAGCGCTATGTCGGATTGAAGGGGCGAAAGATTGGTATGCATCGCTTCGGCGCCTCGGCGCCGTTGAAAGACTTGCTCAAGTTTTTTGGTTTCACTGCGGATGCAGTCGTGGAAGAAGCTCGCAAAGCGATTGCGCAGAAATAAGCAGCGCTTTTTTTCGACGCTGCACTGCGTCACACGATTCTCTCTCAGTAGATAGTTCGACGAACAAAAGCTTTGTAACCAACGACGTCCGCCGTCAGTCTTATCAGGAGAAACTATTATGCAACCGACTGGAGTTTTGGAAACCGCGAAAGCTACGAATCCTCTCAAGGCCTTGTTGAGCTATGGGCAATCCATGTGGCTCGATTACATCCGGCGGGACTTGCTCACGAGCGGAAAGCTCAAGGCGATGATCAATGATGACGGCCTCCGGGGGATGACCTCGAATCCGTCGATTTTTGAGAAAGCTATCGGTGAAAGTTCGTTATACGACGATATGTTGAAGTCTCTCGCTTCGCGGCCTGATCTTAACGCTACGGCGCGTTATGAGCAGATTGCCATTCGAGACATTCAGGACGCCGCCGATACCCTTAAGCCGGTATATGAGAGTTCCAAGTTTCACGATGGGTTTGTCAGCCTGGAAGTTTCGCCCCTGCTCGCTTTGAAGACGCAGGAGACGATCGACGAAGGGCGCCGTTTGCGGAAGGCCGTCGGTCGCGAGAATGTGATGATCAAGGTTCCGGGCACGCCGGAAGGCCTGCCAGCGATTCGCCAGTTGATTGGTGAAGGCATCAACATCAATGTGACCCTGCTCTTTGCGCAGGAGGTTTACGAGCAGGTGGCGGAAGCTTACCTCGCAGGACTCGAAGACCTGGCAAAGCGAGGGGGGAATCTCAAGAAGATGGCGGGAGTCTCCAGCTTCTTTATCAGTCGCATCGACACGCTGGTGGATTCCATCATCGACGATAAACTCAAGGCTACCAATGACTCGCAGCAACAAGAGCTGTTGAAGAGCTTGCAGGGCAAAGTGGCGATCGCCAACGGAAAGCTCACCTACCAGCGCTACCAGCGCATTTTCAGCGGGCCGCGATGGGAGGCCCTGGCTTCCAAGGGCGCGCAAACCCAGCGCGTGCTGTGGGCCAGCACCAGCACGAAGAATCCCGCCTATCGAGATGTCATGTATGTGGAAGAATTGATCGGGCCGGACACGGTGAACACGATGCCACCGGCCACGGTTGATGCATTTCGCGATCACGGGCGACTGCGCAACAGCCTCACCGAGGATGTCGCAGGGGCGCAGAAGGTGATGGACGATCTGGGAAAAGGCGGCATCTCGATCAAAGAAGCGACCACCAAGCTGACAGCGGACGGGGTGAAACTGTTCGCCGACGCATTCCACAAACTGTTGGCCGTCGTAGAAAAAAGCGTTGAACAAAAAGGAAAGAAAGCGTGAGCCGCTTCAAATCGTCGCTGCCGGAAAGTCTTGCTGCTTCGGTAAAGACGGCCGTCAGCAGTTGGCAGTCGGGTGGCAGAGTGCAGCGTCTATGGGCGCGCGATGCCACTCTGTGGACCGGCAGCGATGAGGCGAGTTGGCTGGGTTGGCTGGACATTGTCGAAGAGCAAAAAGCGCATTTAGTGGAACTGCAAGGCCTAGCCAAGGAAATCGGGAGTGCGGGATTTAAAGACGCTCTTCTGCTGGGCATGGGAGGTTCTAGCCTTTGTCCGGAAGTTCTCCGCAAGACATTCGGCAAGGTTGCCGGATACCCCGATCTGCACGTGCTCGACTCCACTGACCCCGCGCAGGTAAAGGCGTTTGAAAACAAAATAGACATCGCGCGAACCATCTTCATCGTTTCCAGCAAGTCCGGCAGCACGCTCGAACCCAACATTTTCAAGCAATACTTTTTTGAACGTACGAAGCAGGCTGTGGGCGCGGAAAAAGCCGGCAGCCACTTCATGGCGATCACCGATCCCGGATCAAAAATGCAGAAGGTAGCTGAGGGGGATCATTTCCGGCATATCTTCTTTGGCCGGCCTTCCATCGGTGGTCGCTATTCGGCGCTTTCGAACTTTGGCATGGTGCCGGCCGCCGTGATCGGAATCGATACGAAGAAATTTCTCGATCGGGCACAGGAAATGGTGGAAGCGTGCGGAGCTTCCGCGGCAGTCGAGCAAAATCCAGGCGCCGTGCTGGGAATTATTCTGGGCACGGCGGCGGTGAGTGGAAGGGATAAGGTCACGATCGTCACTTCCCCGGATATCTCCGACCTGGGCGCATGGCTCGAGCAATTGCTGGCCGAGTCCACCGGTAAGGTTGGGAAAGGCATCATTCCGGTCGACCGCGAGGCCTTGGCCGCTCCGGAGGTTTACGGTAACGATCGCGTGTTCGCCTACGTTCACACGGAACATGCCACTGATGCTGGCACCGAGGCGAAGCTGGCTGCGCTCGAAAAAGCCGGGCAGCCGGTGGTGCGTATTTCGATGGCCGACACTTACGAGCTGGGAGCGGAATTCTTCCGGTGGGAGATTGCAACTGCAGTCGCCGGTTCCATCATCGGCATTAACGCTTTCAATCAGCCCGACGTGGAAGCCAGCAAGATTGTGACAAAGGATCTGACGTCTGCGTACGAGAAGACTGGTTCCCTTCCGGCAGAAAAGCCTGTGGTCGAAGATGGCGGCATCAAGCTCTTCACCGACGAGAAAAATGCCGTGGATCTGGCGCGGGCCGCGGGCGGCGAGAAATCTCTCGCGGCATACTTGAAGGCCCATCTGGGGCGGATCGGCGCTGGCGATTATTTCGCGTTACTTGGATATATCCAGATGAACGAAGATCACGAGAGAAGTTTGCAGGCTATCCGGCACGCGGTGCGCGACCGGAAGCATGTGGCAACTTGCCTTGGCTTTGGACCTCGTTTTCTGCACTCGACCGGACAGGCGTACAAGGGCGGCCCGAATTCCGGGGTCTTTCTGCAAGTGACTTGTGACGATGCGATTGAACTGCCGGTGCCTGGTCAAAAATACACGTTTGGCGTGGTCAAAGCGGCGCAAGCCCGTGGCGATTTCCAAGTGCTGGCGCAGCGCGGACGGCGTGCGCTTCGTGCGCATCTCGGGAGCGATGTTGACGCGGGTTTGCGGGCGCTGGCAGCGGCGGTTCAAAAAGCGCTTGCCTAGCTTCGGCTATATATTTCGAAGTGCCGGCGGGGCGCCGGCACTACTTTGCAATTAAGGAGCAAGGGATGCAGCTGGGAATGGTGGGTCTGGGCCGCATGGGCTCGAACATGACGCGGCGACTGATGCGCGGTGGACATCAGCTCGTGGTCTCGGACCTAAGCGCAGACGCGGTCAAGCAGCTTGCGGGGGAGGGTGCCGGCGGTGCGTCGTCTCTGGAAGATCTGGTAGGGAAGCTAAAGACACCTCGCGCGGTGTGGGTTATGGTTCCGGCGGGGAGTGCTACCGAGCAGACCGTGCAGAAGCTAGCGCGGTGCATGCAAGCCAGCGACACGATTATTGACGGCGGTAATTCTTATTTCAAAGACGATGTGCGCCGTGCGGGTGAACTTAAAGGTAACGGCATTCACTACGTGGATGTGGGAACCAGCGGCGGTGTCTGGGGACTCGAGCGCGGTTACTGCATGATGATAGGCGGGCCTGACGAAGCGGTCCGACGGCTCGATCCCATCTTCAAGACGCTGGCTCCGGGCAAGGGCGATATTCCCCGCACTCCCGGACGGGAAAAACTTGGTGGCACAGCTGAGGACGGTTACATTCACTGCGGTCCTTCGGGTTCCGGCCATTTCGTCAAGATGGTGCACAACGGAATCGAATACGGCATCATGCAGGCTTATGCCGAAGGCTTCGACATCTTCAAGAACGCTACTAGTAAAGAACTGCCGGAAGATATTCGTTACGACTTGAATCTTCCGAACATCGCGGAAGTGTGGCGCCGGGGCAGCGTCGTCAGTTCGTGGCTCCTGGATCTGACGGCCATGGCCTTGACCGAAAATCCGACGCTCTCCGAGTACGAGGGTTATGTGCAGGATTCCGGAGAGGGGCGGTGGACAATCCAGGCCGCAATCGAGGAAGCCGTCCCCGCGGAAGTGCTGACGGCGGCGTTGTACGTGCGTTTCCGATCGCGGCAGCAACACACGTTTGCGGAAAAAATGCTCTCTGCCATGCGGCAGAAATTCGGCGGGCACGTGGAAGCCGGTTCGGGGAAAAAGAAAACGGCATAACATCCTGGGCGAATCTTAAAGGACTTTATGATGGCGCAATTGGCGGAACAACCCACGGCGGCGCTGCCACGTATCGGGAAGCAAGGGGATCCTTGCGTAATGGTCATTTTTGGCGCCGCCGGCGATCTAACGGCGCGCATGTTGATTCCCGCGCTCTACAACCTAGCCCGCGCCAATCTTCTTTCGAAGGAGTTCGCGGTTCTCGGCGTGGCCAGAGCCAAGATGTCGGACGAAGATTTTCGCAAGAGGGTTTTCGACGATGTGAAAGAATACTGCGGCGACTGCATCGAAGATTCCATGTGGGACAGCTTCTCGCGCCGCTTTTATTATTTTGCCGGTGATTTCAAAGACGACAAACTTTATCCTCAAGTGAAGGACCGCCTGGCGCAGATCGATGGCGATCACTCCACGCATCAAAACTTTTTCTATTACATGGCGACCGCTCCGAGTTTCTTCGGCACCATTGTTGAAAAGCTCGCCGCCAATGGATTGATGGAACAAAGCAATGATCACTGGCGCCGAGTAATCATCGAGAAACCGTTCGGTCACGACCTGGAGTCGGCGAAAGCGCTGAACCAGCAAATTCTCAAGGTCGCCGACGAAAAGCAAATCTATCGCATCGACCACTACCTGGGAAAAGAGACCGTCCAAAACATCATGGCATTCCGCTTTGCCAACGGAATCTTTGAGCCCATCTGGAACCGCCGCTACATTGATCACGTACAAATTTCTGTGGCCGAAACGGTCGGCGTGGAAGGGCGCGGCAGTTATTTTGATCACGCGGGCTCGCTGCGCGATATGGTGCCCAACCACATCATGCAGCTGATCAGTCTGACGGCGATGGAACCGCCCATTTCATTCGACGCCAACGCGGTGCGCGATGAGCAAGCCAAAATTTTGCACGCCATCCAGCCCATCAGCGACGAGGAGGTTCTAAGCCGCTCGGTGCG
>Ga0182015_10000685_pt1 | contig 47767 bp, 40 predicted proteins | sample 712P3MmetaG_FD_120478 | JGI IMG/M metagenome (GOLD analysis project Ga0182015, IMG submission 120478) | Permafrost microbial communities from Stordalen Mire, Sweden - 712P3M metaG | ecosystem: Environmental > Terrestrial > Soil > Wetlands > Permafrost | place: Sweden: Stordalen | collected...
GGCCACCTGTTCCATGCCAGCTATAAGCTGCTGCTGGCCCATGAGGATAAGGCTTTTCAAGGCGCAATAGTGGCATCGCTGGCCATTCCTTGGGGACAAGCCAAAGGAGACTTGGAGGGAGAAGGCGGTTATCATCTCGTGTGGACGCGGGATCTCGTTCAATGCGCCGGCGGTCTGTTGGCGGCCGGCAATGTGGAAACACCTCTGAGATCGCTCATCTATCTGGCTACATCTCAAAGCGATGACGGCAGTTTTGCTCAGAACTTTTGGGTCGATGGGACGCCCTTCTGGTCTGGTATTCAATTGGACGAAAATATAACTAGTTTTATTAGCTATAAGATACAAGCAAATGAATGGCACTTAAAATCAACTGCGTGTCTCCACTCCCGCGCATCCAACCCACTGTCGATTATCGGAGCCGGCAGTGCAACAAAATAGGAGACGTGGCGAAGAACAAGAAATTTAGAGATGGAAAAACATACCGCGACGAGTGCAGCAAAGAAGTTATCGTAAGGGAGCAACCCGGTGACGTGAACAAACCCAACCTTCCACATGTACTAGTGAATGGACACTGGGCACGTCGTCGCCGAGCGAGAGACGACGGAGGGGCTTGGCGCAAGCCTGAGTGAAACTATCCTACCGCGCTAATTCCCAGCATGATTGCGCAGCAATAGCACACGTCGCGGCTTGTGTATTTTCCGGTCTTAATGATAAGGGTGTCCGTGTACTGGCCGCATTCGTAGCAAGGCAAGTCATCTTGCCGTACGCCGACAACCTCATAGACAACAGATGTTTCGGAATTCCACTCGTCTATTGGAAGAGTCGCAACGGACTGCTTTGTTCTGGCCTTGGCCCGAGCGATAGGGGCGACCCTCAAGGTTGCGCGCCCTTCTATCGCAAGACGGGCAGCATCAAACTCAGTAAGCAGCGGCTCGTCGCACCACAGCACCTTGTAGGTATTGCCAGTCTCATCGAACTTAAAGGTGTTGCCGATTACTGCCTGCTGTTCGAGAGACAGCACATTCATTTTGCCGGGTTCCTGCAAGCCTGCGACAGCATAGTTGTGAGCGTATGCCATTTCGGAACTCCTCTATGTCCATGATACCACCGAGAGGCGTCTTTTCAGAATCCACTTCAAGAGCATCACCACACCGAAGCGCGCAAGTCGATGATTTCTAAACTCTCGCTCGACAGATCGATTTGTAGCAGTACAAGGCAGTCGCGTGCGAAATGCCAAGCGCACGGCCCACTGCACGCCACGATGCCCCCGCCAGCCGCAAGCGATCAATTTCTGTCGCGTCCACTGCGACGCGCGGCCTGCCAAGGTGCACGCCCTTCGCTTTGGCGTTCCGCAGTCCAGCGCGGACTCGCTCGGCAATCAGTGAGCGCTCCAGTTCCGCAACAGCTCCTAGAACTGTGAAAACCATTTTGCCAGCCGGAGTGCTGGTGTCTATGGATTCGGACAAGGACACGAACGAAATGCCCAACGCATTGAATGTTTCGAGCGCCCGTAGCAAGTGCGATACGGACCTAGCAAACCGATCAAACTTCCAGACAGCAACGGCATCAAAGCGGCGCCTATGCGCGTCATGCATTAATCGGTTGAGCTCTGGGCGACTGTCTTTTGCGCCACTGATTCCTTCATCAATGTATTCCCCTGTTACCTTCCAGCCCCGTGCTTTGCAGAATTGCCGAATCTCTCGCATCTGCATTTGAGGAGATTGCTGCCTGTTGTTTGTAGAAATTCTCGCGTAGATTGCTGCCTTCACGTTTTTCTCCTTTCGGCCTGCCCGGTTCTCGGTGCGGTCGACTGGAAGTATACCTGGAAGGCATATCACGGGATGGTAAAAACGAGACTTCAGGGCTCTGGATACACGATTAAATCACCCTTTCTCCCAACTTCAGAGGCGATTTCCCGCGTTCTTAAGCCGGAAAAGGGCCTAAGTCCCACGAACTCGCGAATCTGACATTTTCGCATGCGAACCGGCTCACGAGGCCGGCGTGCCTCTGCCGGAATCGCAAGTTGGGGGTTTTATTAATACGTAGGGCAGGGCTGCGCCGACGGGGGCAGCTCGGTAACTTCGGTGAGTAGTTAAACGAGTCCTCTGGGGCGTGGGTAGTTTTCCTCCCAAAGGTCTACCTCACCCAGGGGACTCGAAAACTTTTGGGAGAATTCACAAATGACCAAGCACCAGAATGCTCCGCTGCGGTTTCCGCGTCGTTTGGAGCCGGGCAGCGATATGTGGAAGGAAATCGCCGGGCTGGACTTGTCCCAAATTCAAGAAAGCTCTTGGGTGATAGAGAACTTCCTGGCCGACCGTAGCACTCAGCTCTGCTACGGTGCGTTCGGAACGAGCAAGACTACTGCGCTGTTGAAGGCCGCGTGGTCCGTCTCTCAAGGCATCCCGTTCCTAGGGATGAAAACCGAGCAGCGTGCGGTGCTCTATCTGGATTACGAAAACCCAGCCGATGTTCTGAAAAGCTATTGTCTGGGTCTTGGGATTAATCCATCCAGCCCTTGGCTTAAGATCTGGGACCGAGCTGCCGAACATCGCGTGCCGCTGCCAATTAGCAAAAGGTTACAAAGATTCATCCAGCGCTGTAAGACAGACACGGGGAAGTATCCGTGGATAATCTTTGATAGCTGGACCAGCCTTGAAAAGGAAGATGAGAATCAGGGCCACAAGGTGTCGAAAGTGTTTAGAGAGATTCGCAGCCTGTGCGATATGGGAGTGACGTGTACTGTCATAGACCACACACCCAAAGCCAGTCCCAATAGCCAAACAGCCGTCGGTTCCTACGCGAAGATGACGCAGATGGACACCAGCCACAGTTTTGAATCGGTGGACGAGCAAACCGATTGGTTTAATTTGAGCCGGTCCCGCAAGGTCTACCGTGTTACCAGCTTTCTCAAAAGGTATGCTCCGAAAGGCGTCGGAACATTCTCATTTGAGGTGGAGGGTGAGGAGGATGAGAAAGGTAGATGGCGAATCAGCAGTCTGGAACGCACGAATGACCAACAAGAGGTGAAGAATCTGGGAGTGGTAGAAAAAATGAAGAGCTTAATCCGCTACCATCCCACGTTAGGCAAAAAGGCTATCGCGACATTAGCGGCGGACAAAGAGCATAAGATTGTAAAGAGCAGGAACGTAGCGTACGACCTTCTGGAGCAAGGCATCGCCGCGAAAGCGTGGGAATCTGTAGAGCTGGGAAAGAGCCATAAGCAGGTATTTCGTGTCCTGAAAGGTGCGAATTCTTCGCTTCCCGGCCCTAAGGAAATAAAAATCAGGAAGCGAAGAAAATAGCCAAAATCCCCCTCACTACGGCAAGTACATCGAGGGGTTCAAAGAACCCCCCTCGTCTCGCCTTCGTCTGACCCCCATACGTCATTTAGCAGTAGCAGCAAAGAGCATGCTTGCGCTACGGGGCGCAAACCCCGCGCCCCTCCGCGCTGCGCACACGCTTCGAGAGAACACGCAAACCCCGCGTGTTCTCTCTCGCGTGCCCGAACCCTCAAATCAGCTGTGGGAGAAAGAGAAGAGCCAGGATTGTCTGCTGCAGTCTGAGAAAGGTTTTCTGACAGGCAAGCCGGGTTTGCTTGCCTGTCTCACCCCCGGTTTTGGGGTGAGTACCGTTTGCTGCGCATTGAAACCTTCAGATTGCTCTGCACGAACTCACGTGCAGCACGGACTGCCGGTTTGCTTGCAGCACGGCATTCCCTTGCTGCCGAAAAAGCAAATCTCAGCGAAGTTTTCAAATACCAGGAGTAATTAGGCTACCAGCCCTTGCAAACCTCTCTGCGAGGCTCCCTGCCTCGCCTGACCTACACTCTGACGGCTATCCAGGCTCCAGTTTTGCTAGCTGCCCGGGTAACTAATACTAAAGAATCTTTTTTACGACAGGAGCACACAGTGAAGCGGAACCAAGGCAACTCGAACCGCAACCTAGCAAAGCGTCGGCGAATGGTAGGCCTCACTCAGCACAACCTTGCTAAAGAATCGGGAGTGCCTGTGGCGAGAATCACGTACGCGGAAACTGGGCGCTTGACTTTGGACGACTCGGAATTAGACAAGCTGGACGCTGTCCTTCGGAAGCGAGCAGCGAAGGCAATGGATGCGGTCTCGGCATGAAAGTTCCGAGGCGCCCGCTGCACGTCGCGGTAAAGATGGAGCAGACATTCGCTCGGCCTTTTCGGAATACACAGTGGGCACGAAAGCAGGCCGATCCAGTTTTGAGATATCGCTGCCCGATTGCGAATTGCCCGAGAGTTGTGACACTAGAAAAAGAGGAGAGAGCGTGATGAGCCGGAAATTAACGCCTGCACTCAGCGTAAAACTCAAGAAGCGCCCGCGTGGCCGATCATTCGAGAAGGGTAACGGCTTCGGTGCCGCGCACAGATACAAGCCCGGCGAGTCTGGCAACCCCGGAGGCAGAACAAAGTGCGCCGAGATTTCGGCGGCACTACGCGCCAAGCTGAAATCCGAGTTCTCGCTGCCGCGTGCCGGCCGCACCTATGCGGAAAAGCTCGTGGACGAGTGGGTCGAGCAAGGTTTGGGAGGTAATACCGCCGCAATCGCGGCAATCGCAGATCGCGCAGAGGGCAGACCATTGGTGTCAGTAAGTGTCTTCGATGCGGCCAATGACCCCCTTAACAAACTCGTCGAGTTCATGGCCGAAGAGAGCGCACGACTCGGACCGCCGGAAGGCTTCGTGCTGCGAGAGCATCCTGATGAATAGTGAGACCGCAGCGCAATTGAAACACATGCGCCCGAAACTGATCCGAGAGCTTCGTGCTGCCCACGGCCGATTATTGAAAGCCAAGAATCTGCGGCACGACATAGAAACCATTCTCTCGGCATTAATTTTTGTCCTCGAACTCGATCAAAATCTCAAGAAGCACAGGAGAAAACATGGCAGATGAAACAAAAAGTTTTCCGACTCAATCGCAGCATGACCCATCCGAGCCGTTCCATCAGTTACGCCCGCGATCATTGCGAAGTTCGGGCACCGAACTGGACGAAGGCTGCGGCGACGGAATTGGACAGGCCGAAGCGGGTTTGGGATTCGCGGACCTTCCTAAAGACGAAGTTCCCGCCGCGAGAACTATTGGTTGTAATACTCTACGTCGATGGCGAACTGCCGAATCCGCAAATTCAACAGCGTATGGCACCGCTACACAAGCCCGACGCACGCATCCGGCTTATTACGCTAGACGATCATCCGGCGAGCCTGCCGAGCCGAAGGCGAGGCGTTCTCACTGGAAACATTGGAAGTCTTCACTTTTCTAGATACAGCAGCAACCTGAACGAACTATAAATGAGACGGATTGAGGTATTGTTCTTGCGATTCCGTGCCTCACGAACAGGAGAGAACAATGACCAAGGTGATTCAAAGATTTCCGCGTCCGCTTGAAAGTGCTCAAGGTGCAGCCCTTGCCCGTTTGTTTTGGACCGATCCCGAGACCCGTATTCGAGTCGCGAAAGACGGCATGTCAATCAACTTTGTCTTCAGTGTCCGCATAAGGGAGGAGGCCAAGGGAGAACCGTTTCAGCCTTATTGGGCTTTTTTCTTCGTACCCCCAGCAGATCGTTTCGAGAAATTGCTGCAAGACGGTTACAATCGGACACAGTCCGGAAAAAAACCCGTGCATCGGCACATTTGTAACTTTCTGCGCCGCGCTTTCGTAAACGCTTTCGAGGACTTTGTAGGGTATTCGTGGCAGCTTCCTGGGCACCTACCCTATAAGGAACTAGAGCAGAACAATTTCAGCCAACAGGCCAAAATCGAGCCGGGTCCCCAACCGAATCCTGCCGATGCGGTCAAGGTCTTCCAGCTTTACCAAAAGCGTTTCAAGATGGTCAAAGACATCCGGAACAAACTTAAGCGTGACGGAAGCCTGAAGGCCGATCGGCTTCTGAGCGAGACGGACGTACCGCCGGAACGATTCCTAAAGGCACTGCGGGCCATCTCGAAAGATCCGGCAGCCGACCTGCGCCTGTTAGGTAGTATCGGCGCGGCGGAAATTGCGAGGAAAATCACAGAGTTGGAGATAACAGGAATCGATTTTGGAAAGGTTTCGTTCATAAAGCATCAGAAATTAGGTAAGAAGCTTCTGGACACGGAGTTTTGGAAAACCAACCAGCGGAAGATGTGAACGCGCCGCGATACAAATGACGAACTAACCCGGTAAACGTCCTCAATTAAAGCTCTAACCAGTCCTCGTTCAATCCCTATCTGAATTTGAATCCCGATTTTTCATATAGTTGTTACCAACCCCCCGTCTATCTCACTTTCACCATTTCTCTTAATGTCGGGTCGTAATCACGCCATAAACAAAAGGTGAAAAGATGAAGAAGAAAAACAATTTGAGTATTCACCCGATAAAGCTGGCGGTCAGGTCATGTCCCCCCGACAGAGCGCAGAAAGGACGTCGACGGGCGGCCGCGCTCAAACTAGAGCAGGCGAAGGCAGAGCAGCTATCTGCTCTAGAGGCGAAGGCATTCCTGTGGATAGCACGAGGGCGCTCTGCAAATATAGAACTCGGCCGGGTGTTCCTTCAAATCAAGGACATTGTCGGCCATGGTCGCTGGGAGCATTACTACGGCGAGAGGTTTGGTTCGTGTGGCATTGCCAAACGGACTGCGCAGACCTACATGGACCTGGCCCGCAAAGAGGATGCTTCCAAAACGGCTGAATCAGCGCTTTTCCCGCCAGCGATGGATACGCAGGCCGTGAAGACGCGTGACGTTACAGCTAAGGCCGAGGCTGAAGTCGGCGACGTGCCACGCCCGAATCCTAATCCTGTCCGGCTAAAGGTAATTTTCGAATTACCCCTGTTGATGAGTGTCGACGATCAAACCGCAGCGAAAGAATTGCTTAGCTCGCCGAATTGGGCGAGTGCACAGCAGGAAATCATCACCTTCTTGAAGCAACTGTACATCAAGTTTGGCATCGTCGATGAGGAGGCAAAATGAGGACTCTCCTGCTAAAAAAAGACTACAAGGAAGCGGCGACCCACCTGGTTGGGCAATTCCCGGATCGTTCGCACGCCAGCCTGACTATCGACTCGGACGCGAAGATAATCGCGCCAGACGGAAAAATTAGCGCTGTTTTGCTCTCTAACGCAATTCCGCCCGAACTTCACAAACTCGCGTTTGAACTTTGGAAACCATTGGATGGTCTCGTTAGTAATCGTGCCACGGCAGTAGGCACGCTATCGCTGCCGCGGTCCTTGAATAAGGATGGTACTCCGTCGAAGCGTTCTGGAGTTAACGTGCACGTGCTGGAAGTCGTCGAGGCGAGGCAAGGCATCCTCGGTTTCATTGACCGGCCCCATCGCAAAAAGACCACGCTGACCAAACGCTGCCCAGAAATGTTAGACGCGAACCGGCGACTGATCGAGATTGCCAATGCGTTGTACGCACACAACCTTCCCCATCTTTACGCGCAACAACGCGCCCAGCTTGAAAAGGCCGGCCCGAGTTGGAGGCTGTGGGGGACAGCTTTTTCCACGGTCTATATTGCCAAGAACTTCCGCACCGCCTATCACACGGATCGTGGCAACTTGCGAGGCGTGATGACCGCCCTTATGCCCACGGGGCACTTCACCGGTGCCGAGTTGGTTTTACCCCGATGGCGGATCGCTATTGCCTTCAAACCTGGAGACCTGTTGCTCTTCGATCCGCAACAGCTACACGGCAACTTGGCGTTTGAGGGGGAACGAATTTCAGCAGCATTCTACTGCGCGCGCTACATCGCAGATTGCAGCAAGTAGGAACGAACCCCCGAAACCTAAGTTAAGGCCTCACGCATTGTGGTGAAATGAATGCTGTCAGCGTTAGAGAATTCGGAAGCGTTTGATGGTCAGCTGACCGCTTCGCAGAATGCTGCCCCTGCCACGACTAACCTTTCTCCTCAAATTAACGGAAATATTTCTACCGTCGGCAAAGGGAATCCAGCTAGTATCGCGCCGCGTGTAGTCAACGGGCAAAAGGAGCAATCCTTGGCCCGCAGAAGATTTCAGCGAGGAACTTTGCTTTTGCTTGGATCGAAAAAAGAAAAACGTTGGTTCGGCAGATGGCGCGAGGACATACTCCTCGAATCCGGTCAGGTCCGGCGCGTGCATCGTCAGGAACTCTTGGGAACGCTGAAGGACTTCCCGACGAAGAAGCTAGCAGTGCGCAAACTGAACAAAAGACTGGAAACGATAAACTCCCCTGCATATCGTGCGACACCAACGGCAACCTTTGCAGAATTTGCGAAGCGATGGGAAGCAGACGTGGTTTCACTATTCAAACCATCAACTGCCGCGAATTATCGGATGCATCTCCGGAGGCACTTGATCCCGTTCTTTGGCAGGGAACAGGTCAAGGACATCGGTCCGGAAATGGTCCAGAGATTCGTGGCTCGATTGAAGGGCGCACCCAAGACCACTCGAAACCTTTACATCACATTGCAAAGCCTATGGCGCACTTGTCGTGTTCAGAAGTATGTCGCGCACGACGCTCTCGATGGCATCGTGTTACCGAAGGTTCGCACAGTGGAGCGGTTTTTCTTCGCAGCCGAAGAGGTACATAGAATTCTGTCGGCTGCCGAGGAACCATTCCGCACATTTTGCGGGCTGGCCGCGGAAACAGGGCTTCGAGCGGGCGAGTTGTGCGGACTTCGAGTGGATGACATAAACCTCCAACGCGGAATTCTCCAGGTGCGGCAGAGCGCATGGCGAGGAAAACTCGGTGACCCAAAGAATGACTCGCCACGGGTCATCGAGCTATCGCCGCAGGCCTGTGCTCACATGGAGAAGTTCCTCAAAGCATGGCATCCGAATTCGAGTCGGCTCCTCTTCGCCACTCGCAACGGAACGCCGTGGGATCAGAACTTGCTACTGAAACGGAAGTTCCGGCCCTTGCTTCGGCGGCTTGGTATCGAAGTGCCGCGCGGCAACGGGTTCCATGCATTTCGTCACGCGAACGCGAGCCTCATGAATTCTCTTGGGGCATCTCTCAGATTACGTCAACAGAGACTCGGACACGCCGCAGGCTCACCAATCACGGAGGCTATCTACACCCACGTGATTTCCGAGGATGCGAAGCGAATCGCCGCCCAACTAGGTGACGCAATTTGGGGGATTTCGTACGTGAACGTACGTGAAAAGGAAAACGGCCTAGAGGCTGCCACCCCTAAGCCGTTTCAGATCAACTAGAAGTTTGGTTGCGGGGGTTGGATTTGAACCAACGACCTCCGGGTTATGAGCCCGACGAGCTACCAGGCTGCTCCACCCCGCGCAAACATCTTAGCGGATACATGCCGAGCGGTCAAACCGAAGCGTAACATCGCAAATATTTTAAGCAGGGAATATTGCGCGGAGATCGCAGGGCTTATGCATAAACTACCAGGAGCTATATGAAGTATTTGTGAATGGCGAGGTCTTATCGGAGGCGGAGTTCACATCGGTAATGCCGTAGCAGGTTTGTTCGGGGCTCATGGCAATGTCGTCCGACTTCGTCACCCAATCTTTGGCTTGCGTCATCGGATCTTCAGGAATGCTCCGCAGATAATTCGATGTGACCAGATCGTCCAGGGAAGAGGGACCGCATTCCTTGTCCAGGGTGTAATCCTGTATCGCTTTCCGCATCACGGAAAGGTCCGACAATAATTTTGTTTCCTTGGCCTTCACCACGGTCTGCTCGTAGCGGCCAGCAGCCATGCCCGCGAGAATGATGATAATCGCGAGGACCAGCATCAACTCAATCAGAGTGAAACCGCGCTGCGCGCTCACGCAGCCCAACGATCCGGCTTTCCGTTTTTGTGTTCGTATGATCATTCGGCGCAACAACTAATGAACCGCAACAACGATCACAACCACCACACCGATCAACCAGCACAACGATTAAACGAACTACCAGTCCTGATACTTGGTGCCGTCCAGCGCTGTCCCGGACGATTTCGTAAACACGTCAAACACGTCCTGGCCGCCCCACGAGGTCGAATCCGGATCATCCTGCACGGAGCGCATTCCCCAATCCTTATTTTTGGTCATGGGGTCGGTAGGAATCTCGCGCAAAAAGCGCACACGTTTATCCGGCGCGCCAGTCAGCTGAATGGGTTTCGTCAGCGTCTCTAAATCGACGGGATAGCCCTCGGTGCCCAACTTCACTTGAATCTGGCCTTTGTCGGAAGCGTCCTTGTAACGGTCAACGGCATCGCGCATCTGACGCAGATCGTAACGGAGCTCATTCTCCCTGCCGCGTTTAATCTGATTGCGGGCCAGCGGAACCGAAATGGAGGCCAAAATAATCAGAATCGCGCAAGCCACGACCAACTCAAGCAGCGATAATCCCGACTGCGGAGCGCGCGCGCGGGGCCTCAAAGAAAAGGGAGATTGCGCGGGAACGGCCACACACCGGCGGCGCAATCGCCGCGGAGCATGAGGGGAATTCGGGTTTGGATCATTGCGCAACAAGGGCTTCACTGCACCTGAATGGTAGCTTCTTCAGACACCACCGGAATCGCCTGTTGCTCGGAATTACGCGCGTTCACTTGCAAAATCTGCAATTTCGCCGTTCCTGGACCGACAGCGCGGATCACGAAGCCCAGCACGGTTCCAGTTCCACTAACGCCCGGAGTGTTCGGTTGGCGCGTAGCGGAAACCACCACCTCGCCCCGCTGCGCATCGGTGCGCTGCACGATGGCAATTTCTTGCGTGCCGCCGGACAAGAACCCGCCATTGCGGACTTCCTCGACCTGAATGACAGCAGGGTTGTAATGAATCATCAGCGGAATGGAATACAGATCGTTTACGTTGGAAATAGCCAAGCCCAGCGTAGATTTGTCGCCCACCCTCAGCGTGGTTGTGGCGGGCTCAAAATGCAGTTGCACCGCGGCTCCGGCTGGCGGCGGCTGCGGTGCTGCGGCAGCCTGTGACTGCACAGCAGCGGACGGCGGAGGCGCCGCAGCCTGGGGCGCAGGTTGCGACAACGAAGTGGGCGCTAAACCAGCCTGCATCGGCGGCGGTAGGGTACGCGAAGGCTGAACAGCAGCTTGTGCCGGCAGCGGGATCCCCGGCGATCCGCCGACCCCTTCCACCGAAGCGCTCTCGCGATAAACGCGCACATTGGAATCCGAACCTGCGGCCATAGGCTGCAGGTTTTGAGCCGAAAGTGTAGGCATACGCAGAATGTGCGGGGTCAACACGATCAAAGTCTCGTCTTCTTCAATTTCGTGGCTGTTATCCGAGAACAAGTAGCGCATTATGGGAACTTCACCGAGGCCGGGAATTCCGTTAATATTCCTTGTGTCGGTACGTTCGATCAAGCCGCCGAGAATATTGACCTCGCCTTCCTTCAGGCGCACATCGTGCTCCACTTTCTTTTGACCGATGACGGGCTGATTGATGCCGCCAATATTACTGGTCCCGGTAATCTGCGAAACGTCGACAGTCAGTTTCATGCTAACTTCGCCGTCGGGGTGCACGCGCGGCGTAACTTCGATATTCACGCCGACATCGATGTATTGAAACTGAGTATTCACCAATGGGTTCACAACGCCTGAACTTCCCGTGACTCCAACTCCAACGCCCGCCTGAAAGCTTCCCGTCGCGACAGGAACACGCGATCCGATTTTTAAAGTAGCTTTTTGGCCATCGGTAACGCGCAATTCAGGATCCTGGATAATTTTGGTGCGGTCATCGGTGAGAATTGCGTTAGCCTGCGCCCCCGGCAAAGTAATGGCCCAATCTTGCAGCCCTAAGTGCTTCAAATTATTCAGCGAAACTTGAGTGCCCGTAGTGGTGGACGTGGTCGAGGTTGTCGAAGTGGTTGTAGTCGTCGAAGTCGTAGATGTGGTGCTAGTAGTAGAGGTGCTAGTCCCATTCGGGTTCAGCGCCGACCGTGGCTGGAATGCCACGGAAACGCTTTGGCCAGGCAAGATGCCCAGATCGCGCAGACGATCCATGCTCGCAGTCAATACTTGCACGTGAATTAATACTTCGGGCTTAGCTTTATCGATGTCGCGGATGATTTTAGCGGCCAGAGCCAACTTATCCGGAGTGTCACGGATAACGATGGCGTTCTGCGCGTTCACTTGGGACAGCCGGTGCAGGTCGAGCAACTGCCGCAGGCCGTTTACCATTTCCGTCAAGTCTTGCGGTGTGAGCGTATTCGAAAGGTAGAAGGTCTGAACGACTTCGTCTTCCAGATCCTTACGCTTCTGCGGCTGGTCCGGGGCCACAAAAATCACGCTGGGCGTAACCGGCTTCCAGAAGGACTTGCTCTCCAGGGCCACCGAATCAAGGGCCTGCTCCAGGGTCACGTTCGGCAGCTCCGCGGTAATGCGCCGCGAAGTGAAATCAGGATCGAAAATCACGCTCAACCCGGCGAGTTTCGCGATGGTGTCGTACACAACCCGCGCATCATTGGTCATCTTTAGATTGATGGGTTCGCGCGAAAGCGGTTTCAACTCGGGAGGCTGCGAAAGTATCTGTTCGTCCTGCTGCGGCGTTGGGGGCTTGGGCGTTTGGCCGTTTTGAGAGTTCAGTAAGTCGGTGGTGTGTTTTACTTCCTGCTCGGCCGCGACGTTGGAAGGATCGATCAGCGTAGCCTTCTGGAACTCGGCCAGTGCAAGTTGCAAATCGCCGTTTTTGAGTGCTTTTTGGCCTTGATGGACATGGAAGTTGCCAGCATCGTAGCGCGCCTGGGAAGCGCGCAATTTATATTCGGCGTTGGTGGGGTCGCTGCGCAGCGCGCGTTCGTAGTGCACCAGCGCGGTGTCGTAGTCCTGAAGGGCATTGGCCTTTTGCGCAGCAGCAAAATCGTCATTACCTTTACTCTTGGGGCAGCCGGTAATCAAAAACGCGGCAGCCACCAAGATCGATAGAAATCCTAAACGACGCAAAAGTATGCCTCCGCGCTTGTACTGAATCCTACCGAGTTTAGCACCCGAACTTGGGATGCGGCAACAAATCCGCAAGTTGGTTTAGACGTATGCGATACTGAATTACTTCAATGTTTCATATTAAAGTCTCGCAAAAGCGATACCCCGCAGCCGCCTGCTCGGAAATCGTTTAGTTCTGTCACTTGCGGTGGGTGACTTATCACGAATAGGATAGATAGTTGTGAAATCGAACGCACAGAAGTCCCAACACGAGGGCGTCAGGATTGTTGCGCAGAATCGCGCAGCCTCCTATAACTACCACCTTTTAGATAGCCTGGAAACCGGGCTAGTACTCGTGGGCACGGAAGTTAAGAGCTTGCGCGAAGGCAAAGGGACTCTGCGAGAGGCTTATGCCGAAATTCGTCAGGGCCAGGCTTGGCTAGTAAATTGCCATATTCCCGAGTACCAGCCCGGAGGCTTCCGAAATCACGATCCTCTGCGCAAACGGAAATTGCTGTTGCACCGGCGGGAAATTGACCGGCTGCTAGTCCAGACTCAACAGAAGGGAATGACCATAGTTCCGACCAAGATCTATTTCCGCGACGGTATCGCTAAGTGTGAAGTGGCCGTAGCCAAGGGTAAGAAATTTCACGATCGGCGCGAAGCCGAAAGACAAAAAGAGGCGAAGCGCGAAGCTAATGAGGCCATGTTTCGCTCCCGCCGACGTTAAATTCAGAATTGAAATGAAAAGCCAAAAGTGAAAGGGAGACATGCAGATACAAATTGAGAATCAGCCATTTGCTTCGATTGCTGCCGACGCGCTCGTAACTTATGTTTTCGACCAAGACCAAAAGATTGAGGGAGTTTTAAGCGAAATGGACCAGGCCACCGACGGCCACTTAGCGGCGCTGGCCGCAAGCGGTGAGCTCACGGGGAAAACTTTGGAAAATGTTTTGGTGCATTTTCCGGCAGGGATCAACGCGAAGCGGCTGCTGCTTGTGGGGGCAGGGAAGCCCGGCAAATTTACAGTTTCCGATTTGCGCAAGATTGCCGGCACGGCGCTGCGATATTTGAAATCACGCGGCGTGAAGAAATTCGTGTTTCTCGCGCGCGAGGGTGAACGCGGGCCAGCCGACCTGCAAGCGGTGGTGGAAGGGCTGGTCGTTGCCGACTTTGAATCCGACAAATACCGCACCGAGAAGAAACCGAATCGCGAAATCCAATCCGTCTCGTTGGCGGGGTTTGATGCCAATCAGGACGGCATGCCGCAGGCTCTCGAAAATGGGCGCGTGATCGGCGAGTCTCAAAATTTTGCCCGCGAGCTGATCAACGAACCATCGAATTATTTGACTCCGCGCATGCTCGCGGAGCGAGCGGAAGCAATGGCGAAGGAAGTTGGCCTGGGAGTTGAAATTCTGGATGAGCGTAAAATTTCCGAGCTGAAGATGGGTGCGTTGATTGCCGTGGCGCAGGGAAGTATCGAACCGCCGCGCGTGATCGTATTGCGTTACACACCGGAGAATCTGCGGCCGGATTCGCCGGTACTGGGATTGGTTGGGAAGGCCGTCACGTTTGATACCGGCGGCATTTCCATCAAGCCCGCGGACAACATGGAGAAGATGAAATACGACATGGGTGGGGGCGCCACCATGCTGGGCGCCATGCGGGCCATTGCTTACCTGAAGCCGTCGGTTCCGGTGATAGCTGTGGTACCGGCAGCCGAAAATATGCCTGGGGGGCGTGCGCAGAAGCCTGGCGACGTGCAGGTTGCGATGTCCGGCAAGACCATTGAAGTGATTAATACGGACGCCGAGGGGCGCATGGTGCTGGCGGACGGGGTTTTTTACGCGCGCAACCTCGGCTGCACGCACCTGATCGACGCGGCGACCTTAACAGGCGCGATTCAAGTAGCGCTAGCCAACGTACACGTGGGTGCGTTCGGAACGCCACGCGAGTATCTCGATCATTTCTTGCTCAGCGCGAAAGCCGCAGGCGAGAAAATGTGGCCGATGCCTATGGACGACGAATACCGGGAAATGATCAAGAGCAACATAGCGGACATTCGCAATACGGGTAGCGGCAAGGGTGGCGGCGCGATTACTGGTGCGTGGTTTATAAAAGAATTTGCCGAGGATACGCCGTGGATCCACCTGGACATCGCAGCTACATGTTGGGTCGATGACGGGAAACCATGGCTGGCGAAGGGGCCAACGGGCGTGGCGATACGGTCGATTGTGGATTTTGCGATGAAGCTGTAGTCAACGCTGTTGGGTGAGTGCAGGTTTGCGGCATCACGGTTCCGCACGTTACATCTTGTCCGGCGCCGTGATTCCCAGCAGGGACAGCGTCGCGACTAATTGCTCGCGGACAAACGCGGTTACCATTAATAAGAACGCTCGTTTTTCCGCATCCGGTTCTTTCAGAATGTGATGCTTGTGGTAGAAGACGTTAAACATCTGCGCTAATTCGAATGCAAACCGCGCTAAAAATGCCGGCTCCTGCGATGCCACCGCCAGATCCAGGCGTGCGTCGAAAGAACCCGCGAGCAATATCAGATCCCAAATATCGTCAAAGGCGGGCGCACTTAAAAATCGCGAAGCGTCAATTTCGCCGCTCTTGAACTTTGCGGTGTTCGCGGCGTCTGCGATGGCGACGCTGGGATCGAGCTCGGCGCCCTTGCGCAAAATTCCGTTCACGCGCACCACGGCATACTGCACGTAGGGACCGGTCTCGCCTTCAAAACTGAGCGCATCCTTGAAATCGAACGCAATCACAGTGGAACGGGTGAACTTCAGCAAGAAATAACGCAAGGCCCCGATGGCCACGGCGTGCGCGATTGCCGCGCGTTCGCTTTCGGGCTCATCCGCGTGCCGTGCGTCCACTTCCTTGCGCGCGCTGGCTTCGAGCTGATCGATCAGGTCGTCCGCCTTTACGCCCTGGCCTTTGCGTCCGCTGACTTCGATATATGCGCGCTTGGCGTCTTCCGGCGGGATTTCATAACCCATCTCCAGGGCGCAACGGGGAGTGAGGGCTACAACGTTATAGGCAAAATGTTTCAAACGATCGGATTCGTCGATGTAACCGAGCGCCCGCAGAGCCGCGACGACGACCTGCTGCGGATAGGCTTGACGCGAATCGATCACATTGAAAACCTCGCGCGCGTCCCCGAATTGCGGTGCGCCCAGGTCGTCAGCGTCACTCGCGGTGACCCATGCCTGATGTCCGTCGGGGTGTTTGTAGAATTTACGGTAGTGAAAATCGCGGGAGAGCAAGCCGAATTTCCAGAGATGCAGCGCGATGTCTTTGCCCACGTATGTGACCGTGCCGGTGGAGCGCACGATAATTTTGGCCTCAGCTTCCTCCGGTGGCTCTTCCCGTATTGTGTTTTCGGCGGTTTCAATATTCGCCGCATTGGCAGCGCCCAGCGGTGAAACCGTGCCGACGGTTTCTTTGTCAGAGGGCAGCTGCATAACCCAGCAGCCGAGGTTCTTGCCGGACGACGCCAACTGCACCGCGTTTCGCTGTTTCAGCATTGCAAACGCGGCATCCCAGAATTTCAGATGGAGGATGTCGCTTTCTTGAGTGAGCAGATCGAAATCGATCCCCAGACGATCGAGGGTGCGCAGGTGGCAATAATTGATGGCGGTGGAGACAATTTCGCCCATCACGGCGGCGTCGCCGTGACCTTCTTCGATTTCCTGCAGCGTCCGGTTCCGCAATTCCAGGCGCGACTTGTCCTCCGCGAGAAATAGCGTCACTCGCGTGTAAAGATCCCAGCAGAGGTAATCGAATTTGGGCCGTGCGGCCAGCGCTCTCACTTCATCGAGCGATTTTTTTTCGAGGTGAAGGAAGCCGAGCACGACGTCCGCGACCTGCACGCCGGTGTTATCAATGTAATTTTGAATTTCAACACGGCGACCGGTGTGTCGCAGCAGGCGGCCAAAGGTGTCGCCAAGAACCGCGTTCCGCAAATGGCCGATGTGCGCGGCCTTATTCGGATTGATGCTGGTATGTTCCACGATCGTCTTGGTCGCGTTTGCCTCGGGTAGGGCGCCTTGGCGTCCAGCCTCTTCGCACGCGGACCTGAAAAACGCTGCGCGGTCTAGAAACGCATTGAGGTAGCCGCCGCCGGCCACCCCCACGCGTTCGATACCATCGATGCGTTTCAGCGAGTTCGCAATTTCCTGGGCCAGCGCGCGCGGCGGTTTTTTAAGGCGCTTGGCCAGCTCGAAACAGAGTGGCGAAGCCGCCTCGCCCATGGCCAGCTTCGGCGGGCGCTCGACAACGATAGGCACATCGGTCTTGTAGCGCTCATGAATATGATGGCGCAGCGCCTTGCGAAACCGGTCTTCGACGGCTTTATACACGTGGCTCCTTGGGCTTAATGAATCCGGCGATTATAGAGAAAGCCTGGCGAGCGGTCAAAAATCCGTGCGGTCGGTGAGTAGCGATTAGTGAGCGGTCCAGGAGTGCGATGCGACGGAGGATGTCAAAACCGTGCCGGACTTTGCGGCTCGGTCGTGGCGAAAAAGTATCGATCCGCTCGAGATTCCACTGGGTGGAAAGCGTCCATTTGTTTCGGGTAGAAATTGGGCAATAATATACTTGACTAACCATCAGGATTGGGCTATGATTCGCGCATTATGACTAAGCCCAAGACTCTTCAACAAGCTATCCGATACTTCAGCGACGAGCAAGTCTGCATTAATACCGTGGCCGCGATCCGCTGGCCGAACGGTCCAACCTGCCCCGCTTGCGAGCACAAAGAGCACTATTACCTAGCCACTCAGCGCCGTTGGAAGTGCAAGGATTGCGGACGCCAGTTCTCCGTAAAGCTAGGGACAATCTTCGAGGATTCGCCATTGCCGCTGGACAAGTGGCTATGCGCTCTTTGGATGCTGGTTAACTGCAAGAATGGTGTCAGTTCCTACGAGATTCACCGCGCTCTAGGCATCACTCAAAAGTCCGCTTGGTTTGTACTTCACCGCTTGCGTCTAGCCTTGCAGCGCAGTTCAAATTCGTTGGTTGTCATAAGACTGAAAAGACGTCAAACTGACCCCCCCCCCGGTTTCCGGCCTTTTTATTTTTCGCTGTCCTGTATCGTGGATTGAACTAACTTCGCGGCCATCTGATTCACATCTAACTTGGGCTTCTTGGTGGGACGCTTTTTAGCTTTTCGAGGTTTGGGCATACCGTAATCATTACACGCGACCGACTTCCCCCAAAACAGAAAAATTCAAACTGAAGCACTACCGGAACGTCGATTCATTCGCTATGCTGAGATCAATGGAGTAGTATACAAACCGAATCCTCCTGAGTTCTTATCATGACGAAGAGCCGCGTAAAGGACGAGAGCGATATAGAAGGCTCAATTGCCTTTGACCGCTTTCAGGACGCCCTGAAAAAGATCATATCTGTCCCCAAAGATTCTACGGCTGGAAAAAGCTTCACAAAGAAAAAGAAGACTGCCTCTCGATAAAACCACTCATTTGCCCTGTCACGGCGGAACATCCTAGCAGCTTTGGTTAGTCTTGTATATTATTGCCAGAAATTGCGTCGAGCGTTTGTTTTGAATGAGTTACAGAAATTTCACTTGTTTGGCATCGTCCATTTGTTTCGGGTAGAAATGCGTCGACTTGGTGGCCGCAGCGGCCTACAGGGAAGCGGAATTGCCTTGCGGGGAGGTCTGGTGCGCGGGGTGGTCTAAATTTTACCACTGGGAACGGTAGCATAAATCGATGGGAGAATCTGTACGAAGAATTACGCACGGCGGTGAGCGATACGACTATGGAGCCGTGCTTGGCAAATGGTCAAACCCTTCAGGGCTGAGCTCCGATTACGGGCGCCATTTGACAGGGTGTATTGCGCAGATTAGTATCGATTTTTCGCTTTCTTCCGCGAAAAGCCTTAGAGTTTCGGAGACGGATGAAGACCCTGCGGCACGTGTATTTCGATTGTTTCTCGGGGATTAGCGGCGACATGGTTTTGGGGGCGCTTGTTGATGCCGGCGCTGACTTGGGTTTTATTGAATCAGAACTGCGCAAATTGGAGCTGGAGGGGTGGTCGATTTCCGCGGAACGCGTGAAGCGCGGGCAGATTTTTGGGACCCGCGTAAAGGTGGAGACGAGCGAGAGCCATCATCACCGGGGACTTTCGGTTATTCTGAGCCGGATCGACAAGGCTCAGCTTGCGCCGCGCGCTGGAGATCGGGCGCGCCGGATTTTCACTCGCCTTGCCGAGGCCGAAGCAAAAGTCCATCAGATGCCCATCGAGCAGGTACATTTTCATGAGGTGGGCGCGGTGGATTCGATTGTGGACATCGTGGGTGCGGCGATCGGATTCGAACTGCTTGGGATCGACGCGTTTGCTTGCTCCTCGCTCGATGTTGGCTCCGGCCAGGTGAGGACCGCGCACGGACTCTTGCCTGTGCCGGCTCCGGCGACTGCGGAGCTGCTGAAGGGTGCGCCGGTGTACACCAGCGGAATCGTGAAGGAGCTTGTGACGCCGACGGGAGCCGCGATTGCGACGACTCTCTCGACGCGGTATTCGGAAATTCCGGGGATGACATTGAGCGCGATTGGTTACGGCGCGGGGTCGGCGGATTTGGCTGAGAAGGCAAATGTGCTGCGCATTTTGATTGGGGACGTGGTGACTGCGGAGCCTGGAGAGCATTGGGACGCGCCGGTCACTGTGATAGAGACCAACGTTGACGATATGAGCCCGCAGATTTACGGGTATTTCGCGGAGCGCGTGCTTGCAGCCGGAGCTCTGGATGTGTTTTCCGCGCCGGTGCAGATGAAAAAGAACCGGCCGGGATTGCTGATTACGATGGTGGCGGAGGCTCGGAATGTTACGCGGTTGATCGATTTGCTGTTTCGCGAGACGACGACCATCGGTGTGCGAACGCATGAGGTCCGACGCAAGACGCTCGATCGCGAATTCGTGGCGGTGACGACTGATTTTGGCGAAGTGAAAATGAAAGTGTCACGGATGAATGGGACTGTGTTGAATGCGGCGCCGGAGTATGAAGATTGCCAGAGGATTGCCGCAGAGAAGGGGATTCCGTTGAAGCAGGTGATGGCGACGGCGTCTTTTGAGTTTCAGAAGCTGACTGGGAAACGGGGCGACCCTCACTAACGGTTCATGGACAATCCCAAGCCTAAGTTTTACCTGACCACTCCTATTTATTATGCGAATTCGCGGCCGCACGTTGGGTCTGCGTATACGACGATTGTGTGCGACGTGGTCGCGCGCTACAAGCGGATGTGCGGGTTCGACGTGGCTTATCTTACCGGGACCGACGAGCATGGGGTGAATATCGAGCGGGCTGCGGAGAAGGCGGGGATCACGCCGCAGCAGCTGGTCGACAAGAATGAGGCGATTTTCCGGGATTTGTGGAAGCTGCTGGGCATTCAGTACACCGATTTTGTGCGTACGACTTCTGCCGAGCACGCGCGCGGGGTGCAGCAACTAGTGCTGCGTACTCTGGAAAAATCGCCGAAGTCGATTGAGAAGAGGAAGTACGAGGGGCGCTACTGCATTTACGACAATCTGTATCTCAGCGATACGGCCGAGCCGGCGGATTGTCCGATCTGCGGGCGTCATGCTGAGCTGATTTCCGAAGAGAATTATTTTTTCCGGTTGAGCGATTATCAGGAACGGCTGCTGAAGTTTTACGACGAGCATCCGGATTTTGTGCAGCCTGATTTTCGGTTCAACGAAGTCAGAAGTTTCGTGCAGAGCGGGTTGAAGGATGTTTCGATCAGCCGGCGAACGATCAAGTGGGGAATTCCCTGGCCAGGCGATTCGGAACAGGTGTTTTACGTGTGGTACGACGCTTTGACGAGTTATATGAGTGGGATTGGTTACGCGAGTGAAGATGCACGGCGCGCGGCGCGATTTGAAAAGTACTGGCCCGCTGACGTTCACATGATTGGCAAGGAGATTATCCGTTTTCATGCGGTGTACTGGCCGGCTTTTCTGATGGCCGCGTTTCCGGACAAGCCGTTCGCGGAGTACATGCCGTCCAGAGTGCAGGCGCACGGGTGGTTGCTCTTCGAGCAGGAAAAGATGAGCAAATCGAAGGGCAATGTGGCTTACGCCGAGCCGATTGTGAAGGTACTGGGTAACGATGCGTTGAGATATTACTTGCTGCGTGAAGTTGTGTTTGGGCAGGACGGGAATTTCAGCAAAGATGCGCTAATCACGCGGTACAACGCGGATTTGGCGAATGGGCTGGGGAACCTATGTAGCCGGACGCTCACCATGATCACGAATTACTGTGGCGGCCTGGTTCCAACGCAGGCGGCGGCTCCGGCGAAGCTGCACGAACTTGCTTCGACGACTTTCTACAATACGGTGCGCGGCTCGTATGACAAATTCGAGTTCTCCGACGCCTTAGTGCAGATCTGGGGTTTTGTAGCGATAGCCGACAAGTATCTGGCCGAAGAGAAGCCCTGGACTTTGGCGCAAGATTCGACTCAGCGGCAGCGACTGGAACAGATTCTCTATGTTGTGGCTGAGTCGGTTCGAATTATTTCGGTTTTGGCGCATCCGGCGATCCCCGATGCTACACAAAAAGTTTGGGAGCAACTGGGGCAGACGGGAAGGCTGGAAGATGCAAGAATCAATGACTTGCAATGGGGCAGATTAGCGCCCGGAACGCGGATAGGAAAACCTGAAGGGGTTTTTCCGCGAGCGGATAAAAAGGAAGTACTGGAGAGGATTGAAATCATGGAAAACGAGATACGGAATCCAGGCAGCACACAGACGGACGCAGCGACCTCCGCTACGAAGCAGCCCGCTGAGGGTACGACTACTGGAACTTCCGCGGCAGGAATATCTACGATTCCTGTGGGAGCTGCCGGCGCTGGAGCCGCCGGAGCGGCGGCTGCTGTTCCGGTCAAAATTGGGATTGAGGATTTTACCAAGGTGGAGTTGCGCGCGGGCGTGGTGAAGTCGGCTGAGCGGATACAGGGCGCGGACAAACTGCTTAAGTTGATGGTGGATATTGGCGATGAGGTGCGGCAGGTGCTTGCTGGGATTGCTTTGTCTTATGCGCCCGAGGAACTTGTTGGGCGAAAAGTGGTGATTGTGGCGAATCTGGCGCCGCGCAAGATGCGTGGGTTGGAGTCGAATGGGATGTTGCTGGCGGCATCGGTGGGGCCGGATAGCAAGCCAGTGCTGTGCACATTTGCGGAAGATGTTCCGGCGGGCGCGAAGGTGAAGTGATGTCACCATGCTGATGGAGGCGCTTTTGGTTTTGGCCGACGGAAGGAGCTCTCTTCGGTTTTTTGTTTGGTGACGCAGCGGGAAAGCGAAGAGACGTTCTTCGCTTCTCTCTCTTCGCAACATCGCCGAGTGCACGCAGGATGACGAATTAAAGGCAAGCCGCCAAAAATACTGCAGGAGTAAGACCGTCATCGAATCCCGACGCCCGGAGAAAGCAGAATTTGGAAATTATCGATTCGCATGCGCACCTGGAGTCTGAGGATTTCGATGCCGATCATTCGGAAATGCTGGGCCGCGCACGGGCTGCTGGGTTGCAGGCGATTCTGGCGATAGGGAGCGGCGGGTCTGGGCCCGATCGGTTGGATGCCGCGATTTCCGTGGCTGCGAATTACGACTGGATTTACGCCTCCCTTGGAATTCATCCGCATCATGCTGGGCTTGCTATCGAAGAGCATTACTTGCGGTTGAGCGAACTGGCGCGGCATCCTAAGGTTATTGCCTGGGGCGAGATTGGGTTGGATTATCACTACGAGGATCCGGCGCCTGAGGTGCAGCAGACTGTGTTTCGGCGGCAGCTGGAGCTGGCTCGTGCGGCGAGACTGCCGATTGTGATTCATTGCCGCGATGCGTGGGAGGATGGCCTGGCGATTTTGGAAAGGGACTGGAAGCCTACCGGGCTCGGCGGGATTTTGCATTGTTTTACCGGGACTTTGCGGGAAGCGCTGCGCGGAATTGAGATGGGATTTATGGTTTCGTTTGCCGGCAACGTGACTTATCCGAAGATGCAGAGTTTGCGCGATGTCGCTGGGGAATTGCCGCTGGATTCAATTTTGACTGAGACCGACTCGCCTTTTCTGCCGCCACAGGGCAGGCGCGGGAAACGAAATGAGCCGGCGTTTGTGGTGGAGGTAGCGCAGACGCTTGCGAGTGTGAGAAACTTGGGCGGCGACGAAGTTGCGGCCGCTACTGCCGGCAATTTCAGGCGTTTTTTCAAGCTGGGCGCATAGGGGCGTTGCGCTGCAGCCAAGGTGACCCTCAGGGATGGCATTCGCTGTCCAGATCGCAAAAGGCATTTTTGATCTAGTTCGCGAGGATTTGGGGCTCGTCGAGCGGGAAATTGCTGCGCAGAATGGCGCCGCCATTGAACCCGTGTGCGAAATTTCCACGTATTTGCGCGAGGGTGGCGGGAAGAGGCTGCGGCCTGCGCTGCTGCTGCTGGCTGCGGGGGCCTCGGGGTATCGCGGTGAGAGCGCGATACGGCTCGGCGCCGTGGTGGAGATGATTCACAGCGCTACTTTGATTCACGATGATGTAATTGACGGTGCCGATACGCGGCGTGGACGCCCTAGCGCGAATGCGCGCTGGGGGAATCATATGAGCGTGCTCGCCGGCGACTGGCTTTATATGCAATCGTTCGAGATGGCTTTGCGCGAGCGGAATTTCGCGGTGTTGGATATTTTGATCGATTTGACGCAGAACATGGTTGAAGGGGAGTTGCTGCAGCTTACCCGGCTGGGGCAGATGGATCTGAACGAGGCTGAGGCTACGGAGCTGGCTTATCGCAAAACTGCTTGCTTGTTCAGCGGGTGTTCGCGGCTGGGCGCTGTGCTGGGGCGCCAGCCGAAGCATATTGAAGAGGCTTTGGCGGAATATGGACGAAATGCCGGGCTGGCTTTTCAGCTGGTGGATGATTTGCTGGATTTTACGGCTTCGCCTGAGCAGTTGGGTAAACCTGTGCTTAGCGATTTGAAGGAAGGCAAGGTTACACTGCCTTTGATTTTTGCTTTGCAGGCGCAGGCGTCGATGTGCGCGGCCGCGGGTCACGGCGGGTCGCAGGCTGGCGATGGCGACGGGGGCGGGCACGCCGGATCGAATGGCAATGGGCGGCGGCTGGTGTCAAAAGTTTTGGAGGAGCACGATTTTCAGAGCGTGCGTCCTGAGGAAATTACATCGCTGGTGCAGGAGACTGGTGCGCTTGAGAGCGCCTCGAAGCTGGCTACCGAGTATGTGAGACGCGCGAAGGCCAGTCTGGAAGTTTTGCCGGATACGGAGTACCGGCGGGCTTTGCTTGCCGTCCCTGATTTTATCCTCGAACGCGAAAATTAATTCCCGCGCTGGCGACCGCACTTCTGCACGAATGAACAGAAAACGGGCGCAGCTGAGCGGCGACTCTACTGATGCAACCCCTCCGCGGCGCCCAATCGCTGTGTTTGGGGATTCGGTCATGGTTATCATAATGGCGTTTTGGGTTAGTAGTGAAATCTCCAGCGGAATTCCACGAAGATTTGACGCGGATCGTTGTAGTGAAAGCCGCCGAAAGTCAGGCTGTTGTCGAGGAGGACCCGGCGGTTAGCGACGTTCAAGGCTGTGACCGCAATTGTGTATTTTTCGCCGAAGTGTTTGCCAACTGAGAGATCGAATGTGGTGTGCTGCGGAAGATAGTTTCCGGGATACTGCGCGTCTTGGATTCCGTTCGTGAAGCCTGAGCCGTAATAGACGTTTGTGGATGCGAAAGATTGCCAAGGCAAATTGGCGTTGAAGCCCAGATTCAGCGTGTTTCTTTGGTCGTGGTCTACCGGCGCGTATCCTGGGGGCGGTTCACATCCTGGCGGAGCGGGGTTTGGGCAGATCAGGCCGCCGGTGAATGGGCCTCGCGCCTGCGCGATTTGATTGGAATAGGCCAAGTGGAACTGGCCGCGTTTCCAGAGGCGAGGGGAACGCAGAGTCAGTTCCCAACCTTGGATCAGCGCGCCATCCCACGTTAGCGGCCAGAAGACGCCGGATTCGCCGATGTTGCTGTGATCCAGCCAATTTTTTGCGCGGGTTTGAAATGTGTCGGCATCGATGGCCCAGCCGCGCACGGGGATGGTGACACCAAATTGATGTTCCTCGTCGCGCTCGCCGCGTAAACCGCCGAAGGTAAGATTTTGACTGTTGGCCAGATTGAGCAGCGGGCCCGTCGCCGTCAGCAACGGAGGGGCTTGATAAAAATCGCCGTAGAAAGCGCGAAAGACCCAGTTCACCTTGGGGACCTTGACGGCAATACCGATGCGCGGGTCCGTTGCGTTCTCGACGATTTCGGGCTGTGGTCCCACCGCTGGAGCGTCGAAGTGGGTCTGACGCAGGCCGGCGATAATCGTCAGCCATGAAGTGATTTTGAATGTGTCGCTGACGAAAGCCGCGGCTAGACCTCCTGTGGTGGCGGCTGAAGAAGCCCCGTGGTTTAGACATGCGGGGTTGTCCGGAGGAGTGCAAACCGTGAATACGTTATTGAAGAAGCTGTTTTGATGTTGTGCGAATCCGTAGAATCCCGCTTGAACGTTGTTTTTCCATATCGTCGCGTCCACCGTCGCTTGCAAACCTGCGTAGTTGGCGGTCTGATCAACGTCGGTGATTACCGGGACGTCGGTAGGAGAGCCTAGATAGCTGGCTTTGTTGTAATGGTAGAAAGGCGAGACTGTAAGGAGCAGATTTGGATTGAATGTGCGGACCCATGAAAGTGCCACGTAGCCGTCGGTTTCACGGTCGCCATCGCGGAGGCCGAAGCTGGGATAGATTTGATTGCCCGCTGAGTTGGAATTGGGATCGTAGGGGATTTGATAGTAGTCCTGGCGCACGGAGGCGATGAGGCGGAACTGATTTTCTGGATTGGGATTGAAGATGAAGGATGCGAAGCCGCCATAGCCGTTTTCGGCGTCGTGAAAAACCTGGCCGATCGGAGGTTGCAGGCCGAAATTGCTGCGATTCGCATTGACGCTGGCGTAATAGGCGAAACGCTGGGTGTGGCCGCCAAAGTTGAGCTGGTCGTTGGTTTGAAACCAATTGCCGAATGTGGCGACAAGTTCCGCTTCGCTGTCGCGCTCGAAGCCTGTCCGGGGCACGACGTTGAAGGCGCCGTAAGTGCGGTCGCCGTAATCGGCACCGTAGCTACCTCTTTGTACTTCGAGGTAATCGATATCTTTGGGGTCAATTTGCGGACCTAGATTTGTGGCGATATTTGTATTTGGTATTGGCACGCCGTCGATGAGCCAATCGACTTGGTGGCCGCCGCGCATGTGCAGCATGTCGTGAGTTACGTAGGCGCCCGGCACATAATCCGTGATCATCTGCAGGCCGTTGGTGCGGTCGGCGCCCGGAGTTTCGGCGATGTCTTCGCGATTAATCGTGCTGGTGGGCGTCACCGAATCCACATTTGCTACCTCTGCCTGCCCGACAACTACTGTGGTTTGGCTAACCGTGGCGATTGCCAACTGGAAATGGAGCACTGGGGCGGATCCGGACGCGACCGTGACGTTTTGCTGCGCGGTTTGAAATTTCGACTGGGTAACTGTGATTTTGTAATCGCCCACCGGCACGGCTGTAAAGGAAAACTCGCCATTATCGTCTGTTTGCGTGGATTGTGACCAGTCCGAGGTTACGGCTTCTAATTTTACCGATGCTCCTGAGACCGGCCGGTGCTGCGGGTCGTGAACGACTCCTTGTATTTTTCCGAAAATCGTGGCGTGAAGCAGCGAGCTACAAAGCAGAAAAATAAAAGCACAAAAGCAAAATAGCGGCTTGCACATAGATTTCTCCGTCCTGAATTTTTTTGATTCGAGAATTTGCGGACGAAGTTAACTACGCGGTGGTTGGAAAGGATTCTGTTGAAAACCTGCGGAGATATTCTCAACGGGCAATTGCAACGATCCCAGTTGGAGCGCATGAAGAGACGCAATGGTTACGAGCGCGGACGCTTTGGCCGGGGTAATGGAAGAAGACAGGCCGTAGTCAGGGCCGTGATGGCCAGTGCGCATGGTGCACTGGAAAACGTGAACGAGCAGGCCATGTTCGCAGGACGCTGTGTCATGACCGGGTGGCTGCGAAGCGTGGTGGTGAGCGCCGTGCGGCAAGCAGCACATGCCGTTGCAATCCATCGAGCCTGCGGCCGTGCCGCGAGCGAGTAACGCCAGCGGAGTGGCCAGCAGAGCGACGATCACGAGGATGGCTTGAGCGCGACGCATTGCGAAGAGGTTATCACTTTATTTACCTTCTTATTTAACTTTCGTTTGGCGGAATCAAATGGATTCGCGACTCGCCGAGAATTTGCGTAGAAAATTGGCCCGCGGTAGGCTGGATTCGTTATGTTGCCTTTTAAGCTGATTTATGACGATGGCTACGATTTGAATCTTGGGGCGCACGTTTTCCCTTCGCGCAAGTATCGGATGATCCGTGACAAGTTGCTGGCGGACGGAATGGCAGATGCGGGGGATTTTCTGGCACCCTCGCCAGCTAAAGACGAGGACATCCTGCGCGTGCATTCCCAGGATTATGTGCGAAAACTCAAGAATGGATCGCTGTCTTATGCAGAAATTCTGCAACTTGAAGTCCCCTATTCGCGGGGATTAATCGATGCTTGCTGGCTGGCGGCCGGTGGGTCGATTCTGGCTGGGCAGCAGGCGATGAAGGATTCATGGGCGGCGAATATTGGCGGCGGGTTTCATCACGCCTGCCCCGATCACGGCGTGGGATTTTGCGTGATTAACGATGTAGCGGTGGCGATTCGGCGGCTGCAATTCGATCGCGCGATTGAACGGGCCATGGTGGTGGACACCGACGTGCATCAGGGGAATGGGACTGCGGCGATTTTCGGCGGAGATGGCGATGTGTTCACGATGTCGATTCACCAGGAAAATAATTATCCGTACCCGAAGCCCGCTTCCACCGTGGATATCAATTTGGCGGATGGGGTGGGAGACGAGGATTATCTAGCAATCCTGGAGAAGCATTTGCAACGGGCATTTCACGATTTCGAGCCGCACATTATTTTTTATGTCGCGGGGGCCGATCCTTATCGCGAGGACCAGTTGGGCGGGTTGGCTTTGACGATGGATGGATTGGCGCGGCGCGATGCCCTGGTGATGGATTACGCACGGCGGAATCGTTGCCCGGTCGCGATCACGCTCGCCGGGGGATATGCGCGGCGAGTGGAGGACACGGTAGCGATTCATGTGGCGACGATTATGGCTGCGCGAGATGCAGCCGGGAGAAATGCACGATCGGTCATCCGTGATTAGGGACTGGTGAACTGCGTCCAGCTTTACCGGCCTAGCTGCAATGCGGGCTGAATTGCAGGAGGAATGAAATCAGAATGGAGCGGGAACTTTCGCTAACGGCCTCAATTCGGCTTTTCCGTGACGGTCGTGGCCGATTGGATTGCGGTTGTTAAATCCTCGGTGAAACCTTCTGGCGGGTATCCGTTGACGCGGTAGGCGATTTTTCCTGTGCGATCGAGTATGACGACGGTGGGCAGGGAGTTTACCTTCATAAAATCATCGAGGCCGTCGGCGTAGACGATCGGAACATTCCATTTTTCGCGCGCTACAAATTGAGGCACGAGCGATTGATCTTCGTCGGTATTAACGGCGTAGAAAACGATGTCGTTGTTTCCCGCGTAGTTTTTTGCGATGCGGGCGAATTCCGGTTCGAGTTCCTTGCAAGGGCCGCACCACGTGGCCCAGAAACTCAGGACCAGAGTTTTTCCTTTTGCTGCCGCGAGGGGAGCCGGAGTGCCATCCAGATTGCGCAGGACAAAGGTGTAGGTGTCCTTGGCACCCTTGTTACGCGCGAGGGGATTGCCCACAGCGGTTGGCGCAGCGAGAGAATCGTAAGCCGCCAGAACAGCTTGCCCGAGGCCTTCGTCATTGCCATGAACCTGACGCCAGACATTTCCCAGTTTTTTGCGGATTTCGCGCCGGTCTACTTTTCCGGCCGGGCCATTTTCTGGGAGAATGAAAGCGAGGATGTATTCATCCAAAGTGCTAGCGGAATCGTGCCGCATTTCGGCGAGCTCGCCGAGTTCCTCGGCCGCGACTGAGTTAGAAAGAGCTGAATAGCTGGCGCGCAGGTCTTTGGCTGCGGCATCGTAATCGTGCTGAGATTTTTCGATCTGCCCTCGCAGATTGTAAAGAGCAGCGCGGATCTCGTCCTGATGTTCGCGCCACTCTTCGAGAGACAGGCGCGGGGACTTATCGGCTGGGGCCGATTTCTCGATGCGGTCAAGAACGCGGGTGACATATCCGGCGGCGCGCGTAAGGCTGGCTTCGTCGCCCTGCTGCTGCAACAGGCCCACGGCGAGCATCATCATTTCGGAATCATCGGGACGAACGGCGATGAGGCGCTCCGAGTAATCGAGGGCGCAGGCCTGGTCTTGAACCTGTTCGCAGGATTCGACGAGAGCGCGATAGACGGAGGCTTTCCTGGGCGCGTCAGGGAAGTGTTGAAGATAATTTTTCAGGTTGCGGACCAGGGCGCTGCGGTCGTTTCCTGCTCCGGCAATTGCTTTTTGCAATTCCGTCTCCGGGTCGGCGTCTTTTTTGGAGATTGCCGGCGAGTTGGAGGTTGAATCGGGCGCATTCGATTGCGGGGATTTAGATTCGGTCGCGCTCGCATTCGGTGGCGAGTTTTGCGCGTGTGCGGCAGGTTGCAGAATTACAGCCAGGGCGAACAGGAGGATTGCTGGAACGATTACACGGAGCCTGGGGATTACACGAAAGGATTCGCGGGTCATTTCGCCAGCGCCTGCCAATTGAGAAGGATTGCGCATTCGCAGCAATTCTATCGCGAAAGCGCTTGAGGCGCGGAGCTGGCGAGCCAAGACTTGCTACTTGAGCGAGATGCTGCCGGAAGATGTTTCCACTTCGACGCGGGCTTTGCCGTCGCCTATGCGGGCGCGCAATTCGTGCTTGCCCGCCGTGCCTTCCATTACGATAGGAATCGCGGCGTCAATGTCACCGGAACTGGAGCGCGCGTAAAGGCGAAAGTTGGCAGTGGGAGGGACCTGCAAGACCACGTCACCTGAGCTGGTGCGAAAATCCCAGTAATTGGAGTTGCCGGGATTGCCGTCGACGGTGACGTCGCTGGAGCTGCCACGCACGCGAATGTCTGCGGATGCGCCCTTGATGTTGATGTCGCCGCTGCCGGTGGTGATCTCCACCGTGTCGCCGGGATTCTCGATCTCAAAATCGCCGGAGCCGGTGTGAAGCCGCGATGCGCCTTGAACCGAGCTTAGGGTCATGTCGCCCGAGCCGGCGACGGCTTGCACCTTACCGTGGACGTTTGATAGTTCGATATCGCCGCTGCCGGACATGGCGTGGACGTCGCCGGCGATATTTGTCGCTGAGATGCCGCCCGAGCCGGATGTGAGGTTGACCGGGCCTTTGACGCCAGTCACTTCTACATCGCCTGAGCCTGTGGTGGCGTGAATTTCGGAGTCGGCTGGGAGGACGATAGTGTAATCGATGGAGACATTGTCGGTGTGCTGATTTGGGCCCCCGACGCGTATGAGGTTGCCTTCTTGCGATACTGGTGGACTGGATTCAACTTCCTGAACGTGGCGTTTGCCGCTTTCTTCGGACCATGAATTCGACTGGATTTCGCCGTGAAGGTGAACCTCGCCTGGCGGGCCTGCGGTGACCCGGGTGTCTCCGCTTCCGCTGACGAGCTCGAGGCGAACTGGACCGTCGACTGTGAAATTCTTGTCGAAAGTGCCTTCGGCACTGGATCGTGCGCGGCAGCCCGAGAGCAGGATCGCAGCGCATGCTGCCACGAATATGCATTGGTGCTTGCGGGTGTTGCCGATTGCAATTGTCGATGTGTGTGTTTGCATCGCGACTGGATCTTTGCGTCCGGGCATCCTTCCTATCAGAGATATACGCAGAAGTACAAGTGGAAGTTCAATTCGGTGGATTATCGACGTTGCGGCGCTAAAGGCCGCGGAGCTGCGATAGGACCTTGCCCCTTGCGTTGTCCGCCGTGTGAGGCGTGTCGTTACTTTATTTTCAGGAGGGAATTCAGGGAGCCCTGGCGGTAGCCTTCTAAGTCCAGGGAGACTATTGAGAATCCCGCGGTTTTTATGCCTTCCGCCATTTTGTGTGCCGTGGCTGGATCCAATCCGCGGGCGAGTTCGTCTTGTGCTAGTTCGATACGCGCCAGTTCGCCGTGGGCGCGGACGCGGAACTGGCGGAAATTCATGCCACGCAGGACGGATTCGGCGCGATCAATTTTCTGAAGCAACTCCGGTGTTACCTCCGTGCCGTAAGGGACGCGAGAGGAGAGACACGCTGATGCCGGTCTGTCCCACGTGGTTAGGCCGGCTTGCTGTGAAAGGAAACGAATTTCCGGCTTGTGAAGGCGCGCGTTTAGAAGTGGAGCCAGGACGTGGTGTTCGTGTGCAGCGCGATGGCCTGGGCGAAAGTCGCGAGTATCGTCGGAATTGATTCCGTAGGCGACTGAACGGAATTGACGGGATCGGGCCAGTGCGTCCATCTGGTCGAAGAGTTCGTCTTTGCAGTGATAGCAACGGTCGGCGTTATTGGCAATGTAAAGCGGGTTCTCAAATTCGTGCGTTTCGATGAATTCGTGACGCAGGCTGGTGGCTGAGATGAATTTTTCCGCTTGCTCGCGATCGTGTTGTGAAAAGCTGGCGGATAACGCGGTGACTGCCAAGGCTCGATCGTGCAGGGCTTGCTGTGCTGCCCAGGCGAGATATGCGGAATCGGCGCCGCCCGAGAAGGCTACCAGCACTGAATCGAGTTGGCGGAGGGCGGCGAACAGGGCTTCTTGCTTGGCAAAAGCGTCCGGCGAATCGATCCGCTGGGTGGGAGAGGTTGCTACCGCGGCTTGAACCTGGGGTGGCATATCTGAACGAGTATAGCTGACATGGGTCTATTGAAAATCCAGTAAAACATCTACGGCGGCGGTGTCCTTGTCTTCTTGCAGGAAGTGGCCTGTTTTGGAGTAGTGGACCGGCAATCCCGCGAAAGCGGTCTTGATGCCAGAACTCAGGAAGAGTTCGTAGGTGCCTTGATCGAAGATGGTGCCGATTGCGATGGGGAAATAGGTGCGGATGCGGCGTTCGCCTTCGACGGACAAGCCCGTGAGGACAAGGTGACCCATGTGGTATTGAGGGCCTTCGGAAACGTTTACCGTGTAGATTACACGGCCGAGCTTGTCGTCGAATTGAGGGACAGGGTCGATAGTGGCGTCGAGGAAACCTGCTCGGCTGTAGGCGGTGCGAGCATGCTCCCAGGTGGCTTCGATTTTATTGCCGTCGGCTGGATCACCGGGCTTGAGGTCGACCAAACCGTCGAGATTTTGCGATGTGATGGAGACGTTTCCGCGCCACTGCACGCCTCCCCACTGATATGGGGGGCCTGTATTAATCGTGGCCGAGACGATTACCGGGCCTGAAAGCACTTTCGACGGATCGGCAGCAAGCCGCGCGCGCGGAGGCGGAAAGTTGACGCGCAGGTAGGAGTGCTGGAGATAAATCGGGCGAACCTGCTCGAATTCGAAAAGCTCGATGGCGTCGCGGGAATAGGGTTTGCCGACCAGATCCGCGACACGTTCCTGGACGCGTCGATCTTTGTTTGCCAAGGCGTCGGAAAATTCAACCGCTTGCAGAGTCAGATCCGCATCGTCCACACGAAATTGCAGCACGGTTTGGTCTTTTATCGGAAGAGTGACAACCTGATGCGTTACGCGGCCGTGAATCCCCCGTGAATCGAGGAGGCGGGTGAGAGATTGCGAAATCGCAGCAAGGATTGTGCCCTTGGCGGGCGCGGTGCCATCGAAAAGAATTCCCGACTCTTTCAATCCGGCCGATAATTCATCGTCTGAAAGCCAGGGAAAATTGTCGAAGGTGACGGCGAGCAACGGGGCGTCCGCAACCTGGTAGGTGACTTTGACGCCTGCCGCAACGGTTGAAAAATGGTATTGGATGTCCTGGAATAATCCTAGCTCCGCTAGTTTGTCGGCTGCGTCTTGAAAAGTTTCGCGCCTGACGGTCTGGCCTGTGTGCAGACCGATCGCAGAGGCGATTTGATCGGATGTGAAGCGCGTTGAGCCTGTTACCTGCACTGCATCCAGGCGGGCCGTGCCGGGTTGCGGATTTTGTGGGATGGCTTGAATGGACGCAGAAAATGCCAATGCCAGAACCGCTAAAATCACAAAAGGAATTTGCGTGAGCTTGCGGCAGTGAATTAGAGCGCTGCGATGGTCCATGCAGTGATTCTAAAGCACCGGCCAGGGAAGAGGAACCCCTCGGTGGGCATAAAGCGGGCCCGGGGGTTGCAGACCAGGACGAGGCCGAAATCTGCGCTACTCGACGGTAACGGATTTAGCCAGATTGCGCGGTTGATCTACGTCGCAACCTCTGCGCACCGCGATGTGATAGGCCAACAGTTGTAACGGAACAATTTCGAGAATTGGGGCGAGAAGTTCGGGCGCTACCGGGATTGAAATTATGTGGTCGGCGATTTCGCGCGCTTGTTGGTCGCCTTCGCTGACGATTGCGACTACGATGCCGTCGCGCGCTTTCACTTCCTGCATATTGGAGACTGTTTTTTCGTAGCGCGTCATGGAGGCGGGGTCGGACTCGTCGCGCGTAGCGATGATTACTACCGGCAGATTCTCGTCGATCAGCGCGTTGGGGCCGTGTTTCATTTCGCCTGCTGGATAGCCTTCCGCGTGGATGTAGGAAATTTCTTTCAGCTTCAGGGCGCCTTCCAGGGCGATGGGATAGTGGATGCCGCGCCCCAGATACAGGAAATCGGTGTGGCGAAAAAGGACGCGTGCCAGTTCTTCGAGTTCCGCGTCCTTTTGAAGGATTGTTTCGATTTTGTGCGGGATGCGCGTGAGTTCCTGCATCAAGCTCCTGGCCGCCACTGGAGTTTGCTTGCCGCGGACTTGCGCGAGGTAAAGAGCGGTGAGCATCAAGGCTGTCAATTGGCCGGTGAACGCTTTGGTGGAGGCTACGCCGATTTCCGGGCCGGCATGCGTGTAGATGGCACCGCTCGATTCGCGGGTCAGCATGGAGCCGACCACGTTGCAAATTCCCAGTACTTTCGCGCCCTTACTGCGTGCTTCCCGCAGTGCCGCGAGGGTGTCCGCAGTTTCGCCGGATTGGCTGATGGCGATTACTAAATTCCGTTTGTCGACCAAGGGATCGCGATAGCGGAATTCGCTGCCATAGTCTACTTCGACTGGAATCTGCGCGAGGCGCTCGATCATGAATTTGCCGGCTAGCGCGGAGTGCCAGCTTGTGCCGCAGGCGATTATCTTCACCGATTCGAAATTCTGAAATTCAGATTCGGCGATGTCCATCTGATCCAGGAAGACTTTGCCTGTTTCTTGCGAGATGCGCCCGAGCAGGGTGTCGCGTACGGCGCGCGGCTGTTCGAAAATTTCCTTCTGCATGAAATGCTTAAAGCCGCCCTTTTCCGCCATGATTGGGTCCCAGGCGACGTGCTGGGCTGCGCGATTTATGGGATGGCTTTGAAAATCCATTAGCCGGACGCCTTGGGGGGTGAGGACTGCGACTTCGCCATCGCCCAGGAAAAATACGTTGCGGGTGTGCTGTAGAATCGCCGGGATGTCGCTCGCTACAAAGAATTCATTTTCGCCCAGGCCGACGACAATTGGGGGGCCAAGGCGCGCGGCTACGATCTTATTGGGGTCGCGAGTGGAGAGAGCTACCAGAGCGTAGGCGCCGCTCATTACTTTTACAGTCTTCAGGACCGCTTCTTCCAGCGAAATGCCTTTCGAGAATTTTTCGATCAGGTGCGCAATGATTTCCGTATCGGTCTCGGTGATGAATTTGTGGCCTTCTTCTATTAATTGCTTTTTCAGCTCCAGGTAATTTTCGATGATGCCATTGTGGACGACTACGATTTCGCCTGTGCAATCGCGATGCGGGTGCGCGTTTTCTTCGGTGGGGCGGCCGTGGGTGGCCCAGCGGGTGTGTCCGATGCCGTAGACGCCGCCCAGCGGCGTGATGCGGATGGATTCTTCGAGATTATGCAGCTTGCCAGGGGCGCGGCGCAGCTCGACCTTGCCATTTTCCTGCACGACCGCGATGCCGGCGGAATCGTAGCCGCGGTATTCCAGGCGCTTGAGGCCGTCCAGGATTAACGGGACGACGTGTTTAGGGCCGATATAGCCGACAATTCCACACACTGGCGTTTGCTCCTGGAAGGCGCGCTGTAAAAGAGGTCCTAGGCGACGCCTTTATTTAGGTTAGCACAACCGGGGAATTCGGGGATTTGGATCTGTGGGCGTGTGCAGAACCGGGCACGTCGAGGTCAGAGAATGAATGACAGTATGTTTTGGGTTCGGAGGTAAACCTTGGGGCTCGTTGGTCGCTTACCCTACGATTTCGAAGCGGAATTCTTCTATAATTGGGTTGGTCAGGACGTCTTTGGCTATGCGTTCGACCTTTTTTTTGGCTTCTTCTTCGTTCAGGCCGTCGAGCGCCAAGACGAAGAACTTACCCTGCCGGACGTCTTGTACTTCGGAATATCCCAGCGATGACAGTGCGCGTTGAATGGTTTGGCCTTGCGGATCGAACACCGTGGATTTCAGCATGACCCATACGTGTGCTTTCATCGGCGACGATTATACCAGCCCCGCTGCTTTGACCGCCGCGTGAAAGTCGACGAGTAAAGCGCGTTTGTCTTCCGGCGAGAGGAAGGCGGCGTTGAAACTTTGTTCCGCCAGCTTCACGAGTTCCTGGTTAGACAGACCCAGCGTTGCGGCTTTGTCATATTCTGTCAGCAGATCGGTGTGAAACAGGCCCGGGTCATCCGTCGACAGGGTGACGAAAACGCCTTTCTTTATAAAAGCAGGCAACGGATGATCTTTGAGTGTCGCGTCCGGTTTTCCGGTCTGCCTGCTTAGCGCGCCAGTGCACAGATTGCTGGTGGGGCAGTTTTCCAGAACAATGCGACGGATGGCCAGCGAATCGGCTAGCGCGGAATCGCGCATTACCGCGATGCCGTGACCGATTCGTTCTGCTCCCAATAGTTCAATCGCCTCAATGACAGACTCCGGTCCGCCGACTTCCCCTGCATGGCAGACGATGCGCAGTCCTTCGCGTCGAGCGTAATCAAATGCGGCGCGAAAATTCGTTGTGGGGAAGGCAAGCTCGTCACCGCCCATGCCGAACGCAACTACATCCAGGCGCTGGAACTTTGCTGCGCAGCGCGCGACTTCCATGGCGGGTTCGGGGCCGAACTGGCGCGTGGCGTCGAGGATAAAGGCTGTGCGTAAGCGGCTGAAGGGCACGGATCGAGCGACATCGCGGATGGCGATTAGACTTGCCTCCAAATTCTGCATGCGGCGGAGCATGACTCCAGCGGAGATGGTGAGTTCGGCGTAGACCACGTTCTGACGGACCAGCTCTTCGCATAAGTGACGGGTGATGAAGGCATAGTCTTCGGGAGCACGTAAGAAGGACGTCACCCACTTAAAGGTTTCCAGGAAACCGTTGAAATTGCGATAGCTGTAGCGGCGAGTGACTTCATCGAGGGTGATGGCGACGCCGTGGCGAGCGGCGAGCTTGACTGCAGTAGCCGGGCGGATGGAGCCTTCGAGGTGGAGATGCAACTCGGCCTTCGGGAGGCTATCGACTACAGTCGGCTGTCTGGTTGCTGATAGTGTTTCTGCGCTCATTTTATTGCGGCAATGCAGGCCGCCCGGCGTTGATCCAGGCTGTCATCCAGTAGGAGCCTACATCGGTGGACGCGTCGGAAAGCTGGCGCACCAGGATCGCTCCTGCGAGTGAGTAAAATCGATCGTAATAGTCTTCTTTGTATTCGGTGAGGCCTGCGTGAGCGCGGCGGTCTGCCAGCAGAACGGTTTCCAGTAAGGAGTGTGAGGTCAGGCAGTCTTCGAAAGCGTGATCCGTGGGATCGTGAATCAGAGCGGCTTCGTTCGGCTTAACGAAAAAGAAAAGCTGGTAGCGATCGACAAGACCGACAGAGAATCTCTCGTTGACTCCCGGCTGAAGGGAGAGTTTTCCGTCCATATTGATGGTGGTATTGAACGGATCGTGGGCGGCATTCACGTAATGGGCCAGGATGGAGGCGGAAAGCCGTACCTGACCCCAGTCGTGTTCGCGGAATGCGTCCGTGAGTTTTTTGCTGTACACGCCGATTTGCCAAGGGAGCAGGCCAAATTGCTCGAGGGTGCGGCGATTAAATTTTGCAATCGCTGCATTATATTCGCGGGGCAAAGCTGAGAATGGGAATTGTCCGTAATGGTCGAGCTGGATGAAATCGGCGCGATGGCCCGTGGTGCCCGTGATTTTCAACTCGTCGGCCGCGGTCACGTGCTGAACCAGAAATTGACGGCTGGCGTTGAAAAATGGCTGCATTTCTTCCGGGAGAGTGTCTACGGCCTTGTTGGTTACCAGGCGATCAGCTGTTTCTCCCCATCCGAAGGCAGAGAGCACGCTGAAAGCCAGGATTCCAAGGGATAAGACTGCCGCGCCTTGAAGCCGTAAACGCATCAAGGCATTTTCCTCTTGGCGGCCTCCGCTTGCAAATTGGCATTCGAGAGCTGGCTGTGTTTCCGGCCGTAAAAATAATAGAAGCAGAGGCCGATGAGCAGCCAGACGAAGAAGCGGATCCAGTTGGTGATCGGCAGGCCCGCCATCAGGAGGAGGCAGGTCAGGATGGTGACGATTGGCGCGGTGAGGCCTCCTGGAGCTTTGAATGCGCGCGGGCGGTCCGGTTCTCGGAAACGCAGGATGAGGACACCGCCTGCGACCAGAGCGAATGCGAATAATGTGCCGATGTTGGAGAGGTCCGCTAGAGTGCCGATATCGAGAAGTCCTGCGGGAATGCCTACCAGGAAGCCCGCGACGATGGTGGAAAAATCCGGGGTGCGGAAGCGTTTGTGGACGCGGCTGAAGATGCCTGGCAGCAAGCCGTCGCGTGACATGGCGAACCAGACGCGGGCCTGGCCGAGTTGAAATACCAGCAGCGACGAGATCATGCCCAACAGTGCGCCTAGCAAAACAATGAGCTGAACATTTCCAAAGTGCAGGCGCTTCAGGGTGTTGACAACCGGCGCAGCGTCGTCCAGCAGCGATTGCCACGGAACCAAGCCAGTGAGGACGACGACTACCGCAATATATAGAATTGTGCAGATTACCAGGGTGGCGATGATGCCGATTGGCAAGTCGCGTTTGGGGTCTTTACACTCTTCGGCGGCTGTTGAGACGGAATCGAATCCGATGTAGGTGAAGAAAATGATGGAGCCGCCTGTCAAGATACCCGGCCAGCCGTTGGGCGCGAATGGGTGCCAGTTCGCGGGATGCACGTGGCGCGACGCAAAAATCACGAAGACCATGATGGCGGCGATTTTCAGCATCACCATAATGTTGTTGGCGTTGGCGGATTCGCGGATGCCGCGGACCAGAATGATAGTAAGCAACATCACGATGACGAATGCCGGCCAGTTGAATCCGAAGTGCCAGCCCGGGTCGTAGAGCGTGTTGCCCTGCAAGTCCGCAAGACCCGAGGGAAGGTACGCGGGCGTTATCCAGCGTAAATTCGGGTGGACGCCGAACCAGTCCAGGAGATTGACCACGTGAGCCGAGAATCCGACGCTCACCGCCATGTTTGAGACAGCGTATTCCAGGATCAAGTCCCAACCGATGATCCAGGCGATTAGTTCGCCCATGGTTGCATAGGTGTAGGTGTAGGCGCTGCCGGCAATGGGGATCATCGCGGCCAGTTCCGCGTAACAGAGGGCGGCGAACGCGCAGACGATTCCTACCAGCACGAACGATAAGGCAATTGCCGGGCCTGCGCCTGGTCTGCCGAACGACGCTGAGTGATAGATAAGATACTCGAGAAGTGGGGCGTTGAGGATGGACTTGAATTGAAGTTTTTGGCCGGCGATTGCGGTGCCGATGATGGTGAAGATGCCTGAGCCTATTACCGCGCCGATGCCTAGCGATGTGAGGCTCAGCCAACCTAGCGATTTTTTCAGGCGCTTTTCGGGGTTCTCCGAGTCGGAGATCAGTTGGTCGATGTTTTTTCTGCGGAAAAGCTGTGCGCCCAATCGCCACCTTCCTCATGCGAAAGCGACAAACTGTACCTTGCGAATGGCTTCTGCGCAACGTCTAGTGATGGATTTCGGGTTTCCGTTTAACAGCAACCGATTTATGCCGATTCTTGCCAAGCTGGAGGCTGGTTGCCGCGCCGAACTTGGCGATATCTATGCCATCCGATTGCTACGCCAGTTGAAGGTTGGCGTATCTTTCGATTAGTTTTTTGGCGCCGAAATCCTGGAAGCTTACCGTTAACTTGCGGTCTTCGCCTTCGCCTTCGACTCCGATTACCGTGCCGACGCCGTATTTTGAGTGGCGTACACGAGTGCCGACAAGCGGGTCTTTCGTGCCGCCGCGTGACGAAGGTTTCGACGGCTGACCGTAGGCTGGGCGCCGCCTTTGTTGGTATCGATAGCTTTCTGAAAATTCCGGATCTGGTTCGTAGCGCCGGGTTTCGCCTGGCACCGCCTGTGAGCCCATGGCTGCTTCGATCAAGTCGCCGGGGATTTCCGCCAGGAAACGCGACGGCAGGGAGGCGCGTAAACGCTCTTCGCCGTAGGTGCGACGGTAGACCGAGCGGGACAACAGCAAAGAGTGTTTGGCGCGGGTCATGCCGACGTAAAAGAGGCGGCGCTCTTCTTCGACTTCGGCGTTCGTGCCAAGGGCGCGATTGTGCGGGAGGAGACCTTCTTCCAGGCCCGCGAGGTATACGGCGTCGAATTCGAGTCCCTTGGCGCTGTGCAAAGTCATTAGCGAGACTGCGATCGTGTCGTCATATCCGTCGGTATCGCTTGCCAAGGCAGCGCTGTCCAGGATGTCTTCTAAAGTTTGGCCTTGCTCTGTGGCTTCGGCCATGGCGTTGGCCAGTTCGCGGAGGTTGTCCGCGCGGGATGTGTGCTCGAGGTTGTCTTGCTGCTCGACCCAGTCCAGATAACCTGTGCTGCCCAGGACGCGTTCAATGAGCTGAGCGGGTTGCAGGTCCTTGCACGAATTTTGAAGATCTTCGATTAATTTGCCGAAGGAACGGAGGGCGCCGCTGAATTTTTTGCCTGTGAGGAATTCGCCGCCGCGGATAACGTTCCACAGCGATTGCGAAGTTTCGCGTGCCCGAGCTTCGAGGGCCGCTACCGTGACCGCGCCAATTCCGCGGGGCGGGACGTTGAGGACGCGCAGCAAGGCGACGTCATCTTCGGGATGGAAAATCAGGCGCACGTAGGCTAGCGCGTTGCGGACTTCGGCGCGTTCGTAGAAGCTGAAGCCACCGACTACGCGGTAGCGGACTCCCAAGCGTCGCAGGACTTCTTCGAACGATCTGGATTGCGAGCCGGTGCGATAGAGGACCGCTACGCGAGCCTCTGGATCGTTGCGCAGGTGCGCTGACAACTGGGCGCTAATGTATTCTGCTTCGGCGGCGGCGTCCGGTGCTTCGTAGAAGAGCAGGCGGGCGCCAGCGCCCAACGTTCCTTGCAGAATTTTTCCCAGGCGATCGGAATTGTTTTTTACGACGGCTGCCGCCGCGTCGAGAATCGTTTGCGTGGAGCGATAATTTTCTTCGAGGCGAATGAGTTTGGCGTCGGGAAAATCGTGGGTGAAGCGCTTCAGGTTCCCGGCGCGCGCCCCGCGCCAGGCATAGATGGACTGGTCTTCGTCGCCTACTACGCATACATTTTGGCGCGTGCCGGCCAGCAGGCGGACCAGTTCTTCCTGCGAGCGATTGGTGTCCTGGAATTCGTCGACCATTATGTAATGGAAACGAGAATTCCATGCGGCGCGGACGTCCGCGTGATCGCGCAGCAGGTCCACGGCGCGCAGCAGCAGGTCGTCAAAATCCAGCGCAGCGGCTTTGCGCAGAATTTCGTTGTACCGGCGATACACGGCCGCGGTTTCTTTCCGCGATTCATCGCGCGCCCGGGTGGCGCTGGTTTCCATGTCGTCGGGAGTCATGCCGTGATTTTTTGCGTAGCTGATTTGAGCGCGGATGGCGCGCGGCGGGTAGTCTTCGGTAGAGAGGTTGAGTTGCGCCAGGGCTCGTTTTACCGCGCTGGTTTGGTCGTCGTCATCGTAAATCGCAAAATCACGAGTCAGGCCGAGATGGCGAGCTTCACGGCGGATCAAGCGGGCGCAGAAGGAGTGGAAAGTCGAGACCCAGACATCGGAGCCGTCGCGGCCGGTAGCTCGCAGAAGATCGACGATGCGATCTTTCATCACGGCGGCGGCTTTGTTGGTGAAGGTGACGGCTAGAATAGCGTTGCCGGGAACGCCCAGCTCGATAAGGTGGGCGACGCGATAGGTGATGACGCGCGTCTTGCCGGTGCCAGCGCCAGCCAGAACCAACATAGGCCCTTCGATCGCAAGCACAGCTTCCCTCTGGCGCTCATTCAGTTTGTCGAGAAGTGTTGTGGAGGACGTGGAATTGTTCAAGAGCAAATTCTAACTGAGGCGCTGCGATTGAGCAATTTTCGATTGGTGTGTGATTTTTCCGGCAGGCGAGTTGCGTCGTGAAATTCTGCTACAATCGTGCGATTTTGCGGGTTACTTTTTTAAATTATGAACAAACAGCATCTGTTTGCCTGGCTGCAGGGGCTCGTCGCTACCATGGGAGGCGGCGGTCTTTTTATGGTTACGTGCTTTGATTCGTCGATACTTGCTTTTCCTTTTTTCCCCGATGCTGTTGTGATTGAACTTTGTATTTCGAAGCCCACACGCATGCCTTACTACGCCGCCATGGCTGCGCTCGGGTCACTGTGCGGGTGCATTCTTCTTTACACTTTGGCGCGCAAGGGCGGGGAGGCGTTTTTCCATCGCCACGCCGGAGGCAAGGCGGAGAAAATTAAGGAGTGGGTGGATAACAACGGATTTTTGAGCGCGTTTATTCCCGCGATTCTGCCGCCACCTTTTCCGTTCAAGCCTTTTGTCCTGGCAGAGGGGGTTTTTCAGGTGCCGGTGCGGACGTTCGTTCCAGCGATTCTGCTGGGTCGAGGATTGCGTTATGGCGCTGAGGGAATTCTCGCGGTTCGGTACGGAGATGCTACGTTAGGTTTTTTGAAGGTGCATGGCGGAGCTTGTGTGCTAGCTGTCCTAGGAATCGTTATCGTGCTCTATGTTGTGACGCATTATGTGTTCCACGGATTTTCGAAGAAATCGTAACACGCGAACAGCTCGTTCGGGATGAGTCGAGGCAGTGACGGCGATCGCTGACTGGTGATACGTGAATGGCGATTGGCGATTTGGCGTGGTGCGCCGCATTGCAATTTGCACTGGCGACTTCACCGTGATGGAGCAACTTACCGGCGGGCGTAGCGGAGTTCCTGGCTAGTGACAGTGAGGCCCGGACTTAATTCCACGATGGCAACAATGTTGTACGGGCTTTGGTCATGCAATGGGAAACGCAGGTCGCGCAAGGTGAATCGATAGCCTAGTTGGACGGGTTCCATAGTCGCAATCGGAAAGCGGGCATATGCCAGGAAGGTCTTTGCGGTTTCGGTGTTTTGCGCTACGTCGAGCACTAAGGATGGCTGAGGCTTGTAGTGAGTGAGTGTGCGGTCCGGATCGAATTGCAAGCCTGGGCTTAACGAGATTTCTGTTTCTTCGATGGTGCTGGCCGTGGAAACCAGACCGCGCCATTGGAAAGGCAATAGAGCCCCTGGAAACGCACTGGTAGCTCCAGGCGGCAATCCGTGATATTCGCGTGAATTGAGTAAGACAGTTGCGCGCCGGTGAAGTTCAGCTCTGGCACCCAGATAGGCCAGCAAAAGCAGCAAGAAGATTATCGCTAAACCCTGGCCCTGCGTACCGCGTTTACGTTCTCCGATTTCTTCGCGAACGAGGCGGACTAACTGAGGCAGGGCAATTCCCAGCGCGAGAATCAGTAAAATCCAAGGGTCAAAGTTCGCGATCAGATCATATGCAGTCCATATATCGCGCAATGGCCATGACAATCTGACGCCGACTTCGCCGATGAGATCGAGGGCAATGTGGGCGGCGATTCCAAACGCGCAGACTGTAAGCGCTGGCAGGAATCGCAGTGGCGATAAGATGGTGTCACGGCGTTGTGACGGTGATTCTAACCGGCTGAAATTCGAAGATTTTCGAAGCCAATTGCGGTCGATTACGAGGAAGATGGTCGCTGTAATTAATGCTAATAACAAAGCGCCGGGCAGGGAATGTAGAAGCGTGTGGTGGAAATGAAGAAAGGCAGCGGGACCGCCGAAATAACTTAAATAGTCAAGGTCTGGCGCGGTCCCGGCGATAATCAGCATCGCCATCCCGAACCGTGGGAGGTATTTTGGGCCGGCACGCGCCAGCAGGAGCGATGTCAGCGCGTGGGTGAGCGGGTCCGTTCTGGCGTCCTTTTGAAGCGATTACTTAAGTACAGCGGGCGTTACCAGCGAGAGCGCGTCTGGAACTATGCGAAATGAAAGTGGCAGCTTGCCGACTGGCTCGCCATCGACTTGAGCGTATACGGTCGCGCCGTTTGCGCCCTCGCAGATCGCTTCGGTGTGTTTCCATGCGTCGATTCCGGTCATGCTGCGAAGTTTTCCGAGCCATAGGGCCGGCAAGCACGCCATATATTGCAGCCTGCTGCGCGTCGAGTTAGTGAGGAACTCGAAGGAATCTTCGTAGAGACTCGCGCCCGTCGTGATTTTAAATGGGCCGCCGTAGTTGACGGTTCGGCCGACGACGATGATCGATGCGCGTCGCTCCTTGCCATTGCAGTGGACGCGCATCTCAGGGAAATCGTAACTCACCAACTGGCGAGCACCTTCCGCCCAATAGGCCAAGACACCGGCGCGCTTTTTCAGTTCGGCGTTTACCGCGTTGACGATGGCTCCGTCTGGTCCCGCGCCTGCCACGCTGAGAAAATAACGCCCTTCGGGCGGCATCTCCGGAGAATGGGAGCCGTTCATGGACTTTGCCAGGCCGAGCGCGATTCGGCGGATCACGCCCTCTTTCACCAAGCGCGCGGCGTGAGGTATGTCCCACGGAATGCCGAGTTCCTTCGCAAGGATATTTGCAGTGCCTGCGGGGAGCAGCGCCATCGGGACTTGGCTGCCCGCCAGGCCGTTGACGATTTCGTTGATGGTGCCGTCGCCTCCGCAGGCGATTATCATGCCGCGACGTTGAGTCACCGCTTGGCGTGCGATTACCTGTGCGTTGCCGCTGCCTGTGGTGGCAGCGAGTTCGACGGCAATTCCATGATCCTTAAGGATGCGGACGGCTTGCTCGATTTCCGCGAAGCGCCGGTGCCGGCGGGTTCCGCTGGTTGGGTTATAGATCAACAGTGCGTCTTTGATGCCGTGGGACATAGTGTCGGTCTCGGTCAATCCTGTGGAAATAAACTCGCATTGTATAATAACTATGCGGATTGTTGGCTCCATTGCGTTCGAGGGTTCCATGTCCAAGGTGGCTACAGCAGTGAAAGATATCGACCGGCTGCGCGAAAAAATTCGTCATCACGAATATTCATATTTTGTTCTCGACGATCCGCAGATTTCCGACGCCGAATTCGACCGGCTGATGAACCGGCTGAAGAAGATTGAGGCGGAGCATCCGGAATTCGTTACCGCGGATTCTCCTACGCAACGCATCGGCGGCGCGCCGCGCGAGGGTTTTCAGTCTGTTCGTCATCGTACGCCGATGATCAGTCTGGACAACGCATTCTCCTTTGAGGAATTAGCGAATTTCGATCGCAGGGTGCGCGATCGGACCGGGCGGCAGGAAATCGATTACATCACGGAACACAAATTCGACGGGTTGAGCATGTCCGTTGTGTTTGAGAAGGGCGCGCTGGTTCGCGCGGTGACTCGCGGAGACGGCACGACGGGCGAGGATGTAACTCCCAACGTGCGGACGATTCGCTCGATTCCGCTTAAGATCGGCGCGGCTGAATTGAAGAAGGCGGGGATTCCCGATTCGTTTGAGGTGCGTGGCGAAGCGATCATGACGCGTAAGGCGTTTGAGGCCATGAACGAACAGCAGGATGCGCAGGGCTTGAAGCGTTATGCGAATCCGCGAAATGCAGCCGCGGGATCGGTGCGAGTGCTTGATCCTAATATTACGAGATCGCGCAACTTGGGTTTTTTTGGTTATTACCTGCTTGTGGGTGGGCGCGTGCCGAAGAAGCGGCATTCGGAAGTGTTGGAAACATTGAGTGTGCTGCGATTCAAGGTCAGCGAGGATTGGGAATTGCTGAAGGGAATCGGCAAGGTGGAGGAATACATTACTCGCTGGGATGCGCAGCGAGAAAAATTGGGATTTGAGATTGATGGGATTGTGGTGAAAGTGGATGAGATCGGGCTGCAGAATGAGCTTGGTTTTACGTCGCGCGCGCCGCGCTGGGCGCTTGCTTATAAATATCAGGCGCATCAAGAGGTCACGTTGCTGCGAGAAATCATGGTGAGCGTGGGCCGGACTGGTGTGTTAACTCCCTTCGCCATATTCGAGCCGGTGCGGATCGGTGGCGTCACCGTAGTGAAATCGACTTTGCACAATATGGACGAGGTCGCGCGGTTGGGAGTTCATGCCGGCGATATGGTGCTGGTCGAACGGGCCGGCGAAGTGATCCCGCATGTGCTGAAAGTTGTGAAGCACGGAACCGAGGAGAAAGAATTCAAGATGCCGGAGAATTGCCCGATTTGCGGGATGAAAGTGCATCGGGCCGAAGGCGAGGTCGCGTATCGCTGCGTGAATGTTTCTTGTCCGGCGCGGCGGCGGGAATCGTTTTTGCATTTCGCGGGACGCCACGCGATGAATATCGACGGTTTGGGCGAAAAAGTTGTGGAGCAGATGATGGAGAAAGATCTGGTGAAGGATTTTGCCGATCTTTACAAACTCGATTTGGAGACGGTGGCGGCACTCGATCGCATGGGTGAAAAATCAGCGCGTAATTTGCTGGATGAGATTGCGGCCAGCAAGAAGAACAGCCTGGCGCGTTTACTTTACGGGATCAGCATTCCGTTCGTGGGCGAGCGCACGGCGCAGTTGCTGGCTGCGCATTTTGGATCCATGGATAAAATTGCCTCTGCGAGCGCCGGGGAATTGGTGGAGGTGGGTGAGATAGGGCCAAAAATCGCGGAAGGAGTGCGGGAGTTTTTTTCGGAGCCGGCGAATCGCAAATTGATTGAACGGCTGCGCAACGCTGGCGTGAACATGAAGGAAGCGCAGCGAGAACTGAAAGATGCGCGATTCGCGGGCATGACGTTCGTCTTCACCGGCACGTTGGAACGCAGATCGCGCGAGGATGCGGAAGCGCTGGTGGCCGATCACGGCGGGAAGGCTGGAGCTTCCGTGAGCAAGAAGACGAACTACGTTGTGGTCGGCAGCGATCCGGGATCGAAGCTCGACAAGGCGAAGTCTCTCGGCGTGCCGATTCTCGACGAAGCGGGGTTTGAAAAGCTGCTGAAGGCTAGTTGAGGCAGGGAACCGAGGCGCCTATTTCCGGGCGAGTAGCTGTACAAAATAAGGACGCAAGAAGCAGCCATGCCAAGAGTGCGATATGAAGTTGCGATGAGTCTCGACGGGTACATTGCCGACCCGAACGACGGATACGATTGGATCGTCCACGATCCAGACATCGACTTCGCTGAAATGTTCGCACAATTCGACATGTTCTGGATGGGCCGCCGGACGTATGAAATGATGGCGCGGGCGGGCAGAGCCGAAATCCCCGGCAAGAGAATCGTCGTATTTTCGCGGACCTTGCAGCAGCGCGATTATCCGAAAGTCATGGCCGAGGTCGAGCCGAAGTCATTAGCAACCCTGCGCGACCAAGCGAGCAAAGACGTATGGCTATTCGGCGGCGGTTCGCTATTTCGCAGCCTGCTCGAGGTCGGCTTGGTCGACACTGTTGAGGTTGCCATCGTCCCGATACTCCTCGGCAGCGGTTTACCATTTCTGCCGGCCACGCCTCATCGCCAAAAACTAAAGCTGACCAGCCAGAAAACGTACAAAAAATCGGGATTGGTTTCACTGCAATATGACATTGAGCATTAAGGCTTCGAGCTACTCTGGGGATCAGTTACGCAACAACTTAAGCATTGGCCCCGACTCGTAACGTCGAAATTAAAAGTCACGGGGACTTCTTTATTTTTCTTCGGGAACTGGCGAAACATCTTGAGGACAAAAATATTTCCAAGGACTTTGTGGCGTTAAACGCTCTCCATCAGAACTTTTATGACGAGACCATTCCGTCGGAGAACTTCCCGATTATTACGACAAGTCACTCCGGTACATCGCCCGCTTGGATGACCTCGCACGTAGCGCCCTTGCATAGTGCGTCACCAGAATTGAGCGGCATCAAGGGTCCGGGTATAATCTTGTGAGCGGGTGAGCTGGATGATCGCCGGTTTGCTTCTCGCGAGGGAAGCGGACGGGAGGAAAGTCCGGACTCCGGTCGTTGCGATCTCGCGAGAGCCGGCAGCGACAGGGCGACGCGCCTGGTAACGCCAGGAGGATGACGCTTCATGGTAAGTTTCGCCGGCGAAAGCCGGCAGTGGAGTGGCGTCTACGGAAAGTGCCACAGAAAATTAAACCGCCGGTGATGCTTAGACCTCGGCGGCAGGCCTGCGGCAAAACCAAGGGCCTGCCTGTTTCGGTCGAGCACATTTACCCTGAGGAATTGCCAGTGGCAGTTCCGAAGGGTTTGGCAAGGGTGAAAAGGTGGGGTAAGAGCCCACCGCCCGGATGGCAACATCCGGGGCACGGAAAACCCCGCGTGGAGCAAGGCCGAACATGAGGGTAGGGCCGGCCCGGGCGGCCCGCGCTGGCCCGGAGACGGCCAGCGACGCTACC
>Ga0182015_10000686_pt1 | contig 47747 bp, 41 predicted proteins | sample 712P3MmetaG_FD_120478 | JGI IMG/M metagenome (GOLD analysis project Ga0182015, IMG submission 120478) | Permafrost microbial communities from Stordalen Mire, Sweden - 712P3M metaG | ecosystem: Environmental > Terrestrial > Soil > Wetlands > Permafrost | place: Sweden: Stordalen | collected...
CGAGAACGAGGTGCGATTCCACGTTTCGTCGGCCAGGTCAGCCGCAAACGAATTAGAAGTAATTTCGACAGCGGTGAGGCAAACTCCGCTGACCGCTATGCTGTCGCCCTTCTTTAGTTCCTTAACGACATGCGAAGCAGTGACAGTAAGCCTGCGATTTTCATTTTCGTTGCTGATACTCGTGACACGTCCAACTTCTTCAATGATGCCGGTGAACATGGAACCTCCGAAACAGGCCTCAAGCTCTAGGCTTCGGGCCTCAGGCCTCTAGGTGAGTAAAATCTGAAATCTGAGGTCAAGATATCCTGCAGCCTGAGGCTTGGCACCTTACTCTGCATATGGGTCTTTCAAGTATCCCTCGACTGCGAAGTCTTCGCTGAAGCGATGCAGACGTATCGACTTCACACAAGCGGCATCGCCGATGCTTGCGAATCCAGAGCCTCCAGCTAGCGGGATCGATCCTGTGCCGCCGAGAATTTTGGGTGCGTAATAGAAAAAAACCTTGTCCACGACTGCGGCGGACAGCGCAGCCCAGTTTACCAATGCGCCGCCTTCGATCAGCAGACCAGTGATTTCAAGTTGGCCGAGAAAACGAACAATAGCAGGCATGTCCGGATGCCCATCGGAGGTCGACCTGGGTAGCTGCTCCACGCGCACACCACGTTTCAGCAATTGCTTCTTCTTTTTCTCCTCGGCGAAGGAGCACAAGATTAGAACATCCTCCTGGGCGCTCGTGACTACGCTCGAATCAAGCGGCAGGCGCAGGCGCGAATCGAGGATCACGCGCAACAGCGGACGGCGGCGCGGACGGCCACTGCGGTCAGTAAGCAGCGGGTTATCGGCGATAACAGTCCCGACTCCGACCAGAATCGCGTCACTCTGATGACGCAGTTGCTGCACGTGCGCGCGGGCGGCTTCGCCGGTAATCCACGCGCCGCGAGTTGACATGCCAGTTGCAGAAATCGAAGCAGGCGCGCCGATTTTCCCATCCAGCGTCATCGCGGCCTTTAGTGTGACCAGCGGAGTGTGGTGACGAATATATTTGGCGAACGACTCGTTCAGCGCTTTTGCCTGCTCTTCCGAAATGCTGGATGAAACATGAATTCCGGCATCGCGAAGCTTGGCGAATCCCTGCCCCCTGACCAGCGGATTCGGATCCTCCATGCAAGCGACCACGCGAGAAATTCCAGCGGTGATTAGCGCATCAGCGCAAGGCGCAGTGCGGCCTTGATGCGAGCATGGCTCCAGGTTGACATAGAGGGTTGCCCCACGAGCCTTTTCTCCAGCTTGTTCAAGAGCAAGAATTTCTGCATGCTTCAGTCCGTCGTAAGTGTGGCTGCCAGCGCCGACGGCGGCGCCCTTTGCGTCCACGATTACAGCCCCGACGCAGGGGTTGGGCGACGTCAAACCGATGCCTTGCCGAGCCAGATCGAGTGCCTGGTTCAGAAACCGTTCGTCGGTGTCGGGATTGGGCATGTTACTTCTTTCAGGCACAGAGCCACCAAAAACAAATGCTGGGACTACCCTATCAAGGATTTTCAACGACGTTAAAATCAGGAGCGCCCTTCGCTGTGACTCTGTGGTGGCGGAACTAGGCGAACAAGGAATCCACAAAGTCTTTGGCGTTGAAAGGCAGCAGATCTCCGGCTTTTTCGCCGACTCCGACGTAGCGCACCGGCAGACCCAGCTCTCGAGAAATTGCTACGACCACGCCGCCTTTGGCAGTGCCATCGAGCTTGGTGAGCACGATTCCGGTCACACCGGCTGCATCGGTGAATTGACGCGCCTGTTGCAGACCATTCTGGCCGGTAGTGGCGTCCATTACCAGCAAGGTTTCGTGCGGTGCGCCGGGAATAATGCGTTGCGCCGTACGCCGCATCTTTTCCAGTTCAGCCATGAGGTTGGTCTTGGTGTGAAGACGCCCAGCGGTGTCGACGATCACGTAATCGCTGTGCCGCGCGGACGCGGCTTGCAGAGCGTCGTACAGTACGGCCGCAGGATCGCCGCCAGCTTTGGTTCGGATCACTTCGGTTCCCGTGCGTTGTCCCCAAATTTCCAACTGCTCGATGGCGGCAGCGCGAAAAGTGTCGGCTGCGCACATCAATACGGTTTTGCCTTGCGAACGAAAAACCTGAGACAGCTTGCCAATCGTTGTGGTCTTGCCTGTGCCATTGACGCCAACCACAAGGATGACTTCCGGTGTGCCATCAACTTTCTCCACAGGGCGCGTGCTTGCTGCGTTCAAAATTGCGAGTAGTTCATCTTTCAACAGGCGCTTGAGTTCGTCGACGTTTTTGATTTGCTTGCGGTCGGCTTTTTCTCTGAGTTTTCCCAATACTTCCTGAGTCGTGACGTTGCCTAGGTCCGCGCTGATGAGAGTGGCTTCCAGATCGTCCAGCGTGGCGCGATCAATTTCCTTGCCGAAAGAAACGACTTCCTCAATGCGCTGGCTGAGATTTTCGCGGGTGCGCGTTACCGCCTCTTTCATGCGGTCGAAGAGGCCCGGCTTCTGCTCTTCGTCGAGGCTGCCAAACAGGGTTTGAATCATAATCGAAGGAATAGCGCCAAACATCAATTATAGCGGGACGTGATGATTTCCACGGGAAGCAATGGTCGCGCGCTGTTCAACCGGGGTGGTAGATCGTATTTTACGCGAGAGTTTCAGACGCGACCGGTAAAGTCGCGGGCTTCGGTGCGGCGGGCATAGGGGCCGAAACCAGAGGAGACGACACAGTCACAGCCGGGCGTGCGATCTGTATTTCGCCGCGGTAGTAAATCGCGGTAATGGCGCTGGCTGCAGTCGGATCGAGGCGCTTTCCGGAAAGATTGTGAATGATCTTCAATGCGTCTACTGGATTGTACGCTTGCTGGTAAGGACGGTTTGTCGTAAGCGCGTCGAAGGTGTCGGCGACGGCGATGATGCGAGCCAGAAGCGGAATTTGATCTCCCTTAAGGCCATGCGGGTAACCGCGTCCATCAAGCGATTCGTGATGCAGTTCGATGCCGGGAATCATGTCCTTCAATTGCGTCACAGAACGCAGGATGTTGGCGCCTTTGGTGGTATGGGTCTTCATAATCTCGAACTCTTCTGGAGTTAGAGCGCCCGGCTTTTTGAGGATGCGATCCTCGATTCCAATTTTTCCCACGTCATGCAGCTGAGCGGAGATGCGGACAGTTTCAATGAAGTCTTCGGACACACCCATTTCTTTCGCAATCAGCAGCGAATAACGAGTGACGCGATCGGAATGTCCGCGAGTGTAAGGATCTTTTTCGTCGACGGCTCCGGCGAGCATTTGAATGGAGCCCATGAACAGTTCACGATTTTCCGTGGCAGCGCGTTTCAGGTCGAGCACGAAGTGTTCGAGTTCTTCCGACATGACGTTAAATGTCTGTGCAAGTTCACCAATCTCTGTGCGGCTCTTGACGTGAACGCGCTGAGAAAAATCGCCGGCGGCAATGGCCCGGCTAAACTGAGTGAGCACCTCCAGCGGATTGGTAATGCGGCGGGCAGCGAAAACGCTGATGCCAATGCTGAGCGCGATCGCCATAATGGCCAAAATGCGGGCATTGCTCTGCATCTCGTAAACGCCGCGATAGGCTTCGGCGCGCGGCTTTTGCACGACCACCGCCCAGTCCAGATTATTGACGGGACTATAAGTGCCGAGCATTCGGATGTTGGTATTACCGTTGCGCAAGTTGAATTCTCGAGTCGCGGCCACCATTTGCACTTTGGTGCCTGCCTCGACGAAGTTGCGCACAATCTCAAGGTTCGACATGTCCTGGCCGGTAGCGTATCCGGGAGCGGCGCCGACCACCAGCCGCCCCTGGCTATCCACGACGTACGGAGTCAGGCCGCCACGGTTAACTTCCTGCAGGCGGCGGATGAGGAACTGCAAGTCAACGACGGAGCCAATCATGCCCAGAAAACTGCCTGCGTACGTCACGGGAGTGCTGACCAGCATCACCGTGCGGGCGGATTTACCTGTGCCCACCACGAGCGCTTCACCGTTGTAAACTCGACCTTCGCGGGCAGCGGCATAAGCGCGCTCAAGTTCGCGCTGCAGGAAGGCGTCCGGGGCAATTCGGCCGGCGGAAATTCCTTTGGCCTCGGAGTTCAACAGCGTGGCATAGGCCAGGTCGTCTGAAGATGAAACAAAGTTTTCCAGCAGCGCTCGCAACTCCGGGGCTTCGACGTGTTCGGAAGTAATGTCACCTCCGCTGGCCACCTGCAACGCGGACGCGAGATTTGCCTGCATCATGCGCAGGGATTGCTGGTGCTGTGAAATATCGTCTGCCAGAGAGCGTGTAACCGTGTTCTGCAATAGCCTTTCATTGGTGATCAGGCGGTCGCGGTTGATCGATTCCACCTGCGCAGAATAAAAATACATGGGCACCACGCTCACCAAAACGAGCACACTTAGAATGACGTAAAGAATGGGGAGTCGAGATGGCGACGGCAATTTCAATGACACGTGGACTTTCCCGCCGCGTTTCGACACGGCCAGAGTGCGGCGAATACTCTTAAAAGTGTAGCTTGATATCGCGGCCGGCAACTGTTACGAAAGTACCCCGAAAAGCCGCACTGTTGGGGCGGTTTGAACGATTTACGAAAGATAATCTGGCGCTGAGCTTTGCAGGATCCTTGCATGACCGCAGTCAAACTGAGCAATCTGCGAAGTTTAAAAGCCATCGGTCGACGTTCCCAGCGCGGCCGCAAAGAATGGGGATTCTTGGTCATCTGGCAGTTTCAAGTTCGCCCAGGAATGCAGAAACGCTTTCGGAGGGTGTATGGGCCGAGGGGAGATTGGGTACAGCTTTTCGTGCGGGATGACGCTTATGTCACGACTGAATTAGTGCGCGAGCCAGATACTGCGTCTTATGTGACACTGGATTTTTGGACGTCCCAATCAGCTTATGATGCATTTCGGAAACAGCATCGTGCAGAGTATCGCGCCATCGATTTGAAGTGCGAGGGGTTGACTGAGAGCGAACAGGAAATTGGAAGATTCGTCAGGGCTGCAAAGCAATAGTACTGATTGAAGCCAAAACGCCAATGTGCTCTCATCCGAATGACATGGGGCACCGTCGCACGGGCGTGACGCCCGCGTCTGCACGGGCTTCGGGTCTCGCGCCTAATGGGCGTGGACAGCCGTGCCTACCCTGGGCTTGGGACTTGCGCCTACACGGTTTCGCTTTTTGCCGAGCGAGTCATCAGGTTGTGGATTGCGTCGCGCGGGGATTTGCCGTGGTTCAGGATGGCGTCCATCTCGGCGGTAATGGGCATTTCGACTTCCCGAGCGCGCGCCAACTCGACCGCAGCGTGCGTGCAAAATACGCCCTCGGCGACCATGCCGTGCATGGCGGCCACGATGTCCGCGAGCTTGTGTCCGCGGCCGAGTTCGACTCCCACGCTGCGATTGCGCGACAAGCCGCCGGTGCAGGTGAGGACAAGGTCGCCTATTCCGGCAAGTCCAGCCATTGTCTCCTGCCGCCCCCCGCAGGCCACGACCAGCCGCGTTATCTCAGCCAGACCGCGAGTGATCAGGGCGGCGATGGAGTTATGCCCAAGTCCCAGTCCATCGCAAACCCCGGCGGCGATGGCAATAATGTTCTTCAGTGCGCCGCCGAGTTCTACACCAGCCACATCTGAATTCGTGTAGACGCGGAAACAGGGATCGCCGAACTCTCGCTGAACGGCTTCCGCGAGCTCGCGGTCGCGAGACGCGATAGTGATCGCCGTGGGGTCGCCGCGCGCTACTTCCTTGGCGAAGGTTGGTCCGCTCAGCGCCCCGATGCGAGGCTCGAAGCCGCCCTGTGAACCGACAACACCCGAGATCACTTCCGTCATGCGCAGCAGAGTTCCCTCCTCGAGGCCTTTGGTGGCGCTCACGAACAACACGTTTGGTTTTAGAGAAGGACGCATCTTTTGGAAAAGGGTGCGGCAGTGTTGCGACGGCATCACGCTAACAACCATTTCAGCACCGCGAAGAGCCTCTTCAAGACTGTCGGTAGCGGAGACGCGATCGGGAATTGCTTGTCCCGGGAGAAAGAGTTCGTTGATCCGGCGCGAAGAAATCGAATCGCGCACCTCTGGTTCGTGCGCCCACAGACGTATTCGATGCGTGCCTTTTCTTCCCAGCACGATAGAAAGGCTCGTGCCCCAGGCGCCGGCGCCGATCACGGCAATGTCGCTCATGTGCGCCCCCACTGAAAGCGTGACTCGGTGTGGTTCAGCACACGGCGAATGTTCTCGTGGTGCCGGGCAATGATGATAAGCGAAGCGGCTGCCATGACTACTACCATCCGCGAATTTATGCCCGGCTCCAGAATCCAAGCCAGCAGCGGGAAGAGAGCTACGCTGAGGATCGACGCAATCGACACGTAGCGGAACGCGAGAAAAATCAACATGAAGATTGCGATCGTCACCAGAACCGTTTTCGGCGTGAGGATCGCGAAAGAACCTAATCCCGTGGCTACTCCTTTGCCGCCTTGGAAACGCAGCCATATCGGAAACACGTGACCCACGATGGCAAGCAGTGCTGCCGCGAACATTAACCCCTTGTGATTTGGGAAGATCGCGCGGGTCAATAATACGGCGCTCAGTCCTTTCAATGCGTCGAGGGTCAGGGTGAGGGCACCCAATCGCGGAGAGGTACGAGAGACATTGGTTGCGCCGATGTTGCCGCTGCCAGTTTGGCGCACGTCCTGGCCACGAAAAGTGCGAACCAGAATGTAGCCGAACGGGATCGATCCCAGAAGATAGCTATACGCGGCGGTGAGAAGAAAAGCGGTCATGGCGGTTTCAGTACAAGCTTCAGTTGGCTGATTGGCGGCGGGGGCAAGATGCCCTCGCGACAGCTGGCGGGACGCCGGCGTTACAGTAAGGAGAAGCTTGCGATCTTTGTGTAGCGTGAACCTCCTTGCGAGAGCTGGCTCTGATACAGAAAAAACTCGTGGGCCGCCATGGTACCAAAGTCAGGAGCGGGAAAAGCGGCCAATTTCTCCTGCAAGCGTTGGAAGGTCTTGTTTGCAGCATCGCTTTTTTTGCGATGGGGCGCGCCGGAGCGTCCGCCGCCGCGGGCCAGCGTGAGATGAGGAGTGAAAGGATGTTCTTCTTGCGGAACCCCGAGAGCCTTCAGGGCCTCATCGACAGCTTTTGCCATCGCTGGCAGTTGCGGTCCGGATTCAATGCCTACCCAGAAGACACGAACTGCTTTTGCAGTGGGAAAAAATCCGTAGCCGCGAAAGTTCATTTCGACAGGCCCGGCACGGACACTCGAAAGAGTCTGCTTGATTTGCTCCGCGGCCTCCAGCGGCTTTTCGCCAACGAACTTCAACGTGACATGCAGCGACTCGGGGCGGACCCAGCGCGCTTCCGGCGCAAACTCGCTTACGCCCTCCATGAAGCGCTGAATGCGCTGCCGAATGGCGTCGTCGATATCGAGGGCAACGAAAATGCGCATGGCGGTCGTTGGCCGTCAGTCGCTCGTCGTTGGCCAAAACCCTCGGGGCCAACGACGAACGATCAACGACTGATCTACATCAGTTTCCTTCGCACCATATCCAGCGCCTGCTGGCTGGCGAAGCGGCGGATGCGTTTGCGATCGCCGGGGAATTTGCGTTCCACTACTTCTGTTCCAGCCTCGGACGCGAGCGCGTGAAAAACCAGGCCCACGGGTTTCGCATCGCTTCCGCCTGCCGGTCCTGCGACTCCGGTAACACTTAAGCCAAAAGTCGCGCCGCTGCGGCGGCGTATTCCCTCGGCAAGGGCCTTGGCAACTTCCGCGCTGACTGCGCCGTGCTTTTCGATTAATTCAGCGGGAACGTCGGCGAACGCGGTTTTCAATTGATTCGAATAGACCACCGCGCCGCCGAGAAAATAACGCGAGCTTCCGCCCACGGAAGTGATGCGCTCCGCCAACAGGCCTCCAGTACAGGATTCAGCGACAGCCAGCGTCGCGTTGCGCATTTGCAGGTAATAGCCGACGATCTGCTCCATCGACTCGCCGTTGTCGGAAAACACAGAGTCGCCCAGTTCCTCTTCAATCTTCTCCGCCAGTTGATCGACCCGCGACTGCGCAGCTTCAAGCGACGACGCCCGTGACTTCAGGTGCAACTGGATTTCATCGGCCCCGGCCAGGATAGTCGTGTCCACATCCGTGTAGAGCTTGTAAATGGGCGCGACGCGAGAATCGCACGAAGACTCGCCCAGCCCGGTGATTTTCAATTCGCGCGTAGCAATAAATTGCGCAGGCAGTTTGGCGCGCAGACGAGGCAGACATTGCTCCTCGAACAGCGCCTTCAACTCGTGCGGCGGACCGGGAAGCAGCATGATGATTCGTTCACGGCCATCATATTTTCCGCTCATCCACTGTCCCGGCGCGCTGCCGTTGGCATTAGGCAGCACAGTAGCGCCTGAAATAACATCTGCCTGCTTCAAATTATTTGTTGTCATCTTCCAGCCGCGGGCCGCGAAACGTTGTTCGAGACTGGTAACGATCGCCGGATCTCGGCGCAATTCAAGCCCAAGCGCATCGGCGACTGCTTCCCGCGTGAGATCGTCTTCGGTGGGTCCAAGTCCGCCCATGAAGATGACAACCTCAGCCCGAGACACGGCAAGGCTCGCGGCTCCGGCGAGGCGTTCGCGACTGTCTCCAACAAGGGTTTTGAAAATTACTTCAACGCCCAACTGGTTAAGCTTCTCGGTCAGGTAAAGCGAGTTCGTATCCTGGCGGAAGGGAGTCAGCAACTCGGAGCCAATGGCAATGATCTCGGCGTTCACTGGTAGAAGTGTAAATGATTAGGGAAAGCAAGGTCAGCCGCGGGATTTTCGCGGATTCAAACGAATATTCAGGCGGGCAGGTCCGCCAGCTGCGATCCCTGAATGTTCCAGGTCAGATGATGCACGGCGCTGTTGGTAGCTAGAACAACCGAGCGGCCGGGCGCAAAAGCAAGTCCGACCAGGCCCGCACCTGCAACAGCAAGTGACGCTTCGCCGTTCGGTGTGATCTTGACGATCCCGCGTTTACCAGATAGCGAAGCAGCGACATAAAGATTGCCTTCCGCATCGAACGCAATACCTTGAGGACGTCCCAATCCGCGAAAAAAAATTGACACATTGCCTTGCGGCGTGACCTTGTAAATGCAGTCAAAGCTGGAGGTCGTTGGCCCGGTTACAAACAGATCTCCGTTCGGGGCAAATGCCAGATGGTAGGCGGAGATGCTTGGTTCGAGCGTGGCGAAAACGAAGATCTGTCGATCAGCGCCGATCTTGAAGATTGTCCCACTGCGGTCGCCGACATAAAGGTTCTGTGCGCGGTCGAAGGCAATCCCCGTTGCGATGCCCATGCCTTCCGCGTAAGAAGACATGGTGCCATTCGGGGCAACGCGGTAAACGGTCCCATCAAAACGCGAAGACACGTACATCTGCCCGCTGCGGTCGAACGCGATTGAAGTGGCATTCATCAAGTCAGCCAGGAAAGGCTTTACGTTGTAGTTAGTATCGATCTTATAAATTGAGACGGGAACTTTCTGTCCGCGGCTTCCGGAGAAGCTAACGTAAATGTTGCCTTCAGCGTCCAGCGCAGGATTGGTCACAGGGTGTAGATTCTCAGCGATAGGCACCGCGACTTTTATCTGATGCGGATTGCTGGAGTGTCCATTGGTGGAAACGACGATGGGGCCCGATGATGCCCCGGGAGGCACGCGAGCCACCAGAAATTCGTCGGAGCTGATTACCACCGCGCCTTCTATTTCTCCGAAGCGTACACGAGGACGCCGCAAATCCTGGGGACGCAAGCCATGTCCGGTGATGCGCACTTCGCCGCCGGGCAGAGCAGCAGCCGGCACCACCGCTTCAATGTGCGGCTTTCCATTGACGGTCGTCTTACCCAGCAAGCGGTCTGAAATTCCCATGGACTTCAACTTCCTCGCCTGTCCGAACTACCGTGGCCAAAGGCCAAAATGCAAAACCAGTTGCATTATGATCAAAGCGTAAAGCCCTGCGGCAACATCATCTAATACGATGCCGATTCCCTCACGCAGGTGCTCCAGTTGACGCACCGGCGGAGGTTTGACGATGTCAAACCCTCGGAAAAGTATAAAGCCCAGCAGTATAGATTTCCACGACACCGGCACGGCAATCAGGGCGATCAGTTGACCGGCAACCTCGTCGATCACCACAAACTGCGGATCTTTCAAGCCGGTGGCCCGGGACATGTAAGTCGCAGCCGGGACGCCCACGAGTACGGCGACAGCAGCCAGCAACGCCACTACTGCCGCCTGCCAATGGGGATTGATTGCGAAAGACAGCAACCACCAAAGTAAAGCGGTAGCCGCCGAAGCCCAACTTCCCGGCCCAGGACGAAGCAAGCCTATACCGAAAAAGGTAGCAACCAGCTTAGCCCAGAGCGGGGCGCGGAGTGATGGATTAAGTGTAGAGCGCAGGTCGGTTAGACATCCTTGATCCGACTCAGTCTTCATCGGAATTGTCCGGCAGCCCGCCCGAAATGTTATCCGAAGTGTCCTGCACCGGCGACGAGATTACGTAAGCGCCGGTGGCCCATTTTCCCAGATCAATCGTGCGGCAACGCTCGCTGCAGAACGGAAATTCCGCATCACCGTTCTTGACTGGTTTCTTGCAGATTGGGCACCGGAGCTTCAAAGCGCGCTTGCGAGGCATATATCTTTAGACGATTTTAGCGACCAGATCGTAGTCGTGGGCTTCGCTAACTTGGCACCGATAGAACTCGCCCGGCACTGGCTGCAGTCCGTCCGGAACGTCGTTTACAAAAACTTTGCCGTCAATCTCGGGAGCATGCATTGCGGTCCGCCCCTCGAGCAGCAACTCGCTCTCTTCCGATACTCCTTCGAAAAGCAGGTCGAATTCCCGGCCGACCAGCGCTTTCTTTTTCTTCTTGCTCATGCGGCGCTGAATCTGCATAAGCTGTTTGCGGCGCCGCTCGATCTCACGCGCCGGAAGCTTCGCGTCCAGTCCAAAAGCGTGCGCGCCGTTCTCGTCGGAGTAGCCAAATGTCCCCATCCAATCAAATTCAGCCCGGCGGACGAATTCGCAAAGCTGCTCGAATTCATTCTCGGTTTCGCCGGGAAAACCGACTATGAACGATGTTCTCAAGGTGACGCCGGGAATGGTGCGCCGCATTTTTTCAATCGAGCGGAGAAACACGTCAGCGCCTCCGCCGCGTTTCATGCGCTTCAAAACCGTTGCGGATGCATGCTGCAAAGGCACATCGACGTAAGAGCAAATCTTCTCGTGAGCGGCGATGGCGTCGAGCAGGCGGCCGGTAATCTTGTTGGGATACGCATAGAGGAAACGGATCCAACGCAGGCCGTCTATTCCGGCGAGTTTTTCGAGCAGGAGCGCGAGACCGTCCTTGAGGCCGAAGTCTTCGCCGTAGCAGGTCGTATCCTGTCCAATGAGCGTGATTTCACGAACGCCGGAGCGGGCCAGTCGTTCGGCTTCGGCGATTACGGATTCGAACCGGCGCGAGCGGAACTTGCCGCGTAGCTGCGGAATAATGCAGAAGCTGCAAGGATGGTCGCAGCCCTCCGCAATTTTGATATACGCCGTGTAGCCGGGCGTGGCTAGGATGCGAGGCGTGACTTCGTCGTAAAGATAATTGGGCAGATCGGCGATGGCGCCGTTCCATGACTCGCGTGAGAAGCGTCCTTGCGCCTCACGAGCATCGCCCTCGGGACGCGATGTTAAAATATTAAACGGAGACGATTTGGTTGGTGCTGGCGCGATCCCCGATGCGGCCAGGATTTTCTCCAGTTCACCGGTGCCGACGACGGCGTCTACTTCTGGAATATTCTTGAGAATGTCGTCGCGGAAGCGTTCAACCAGGCATCCGGCAACCACCAATTTCTGTGTCCGGCCGTCGGTCTTGTGGCGCGCCATTTCCAGAATCGTGTCCACAGACTCCTGCTGGGCGCTGGCAATGAACGAACAGGTGTTGACCACGATGACGTCGGCGTCTTCGGCACGTGGGACTATCTCTGCTCCGGCATTTGCCAGCATGCCCATCATGACTTCACTATCAACCAGATTCTTGGGGCAGCCTAAACTGACGAAGCCAACCTTGGGCCTCGAATGGGCTGTAGGGCTGGAGTTTTCAGGCGAATTTTCGATGGCTACAGTGGGCTTCTGGACAGGCATGCAATCCTTCTATTCTAACATTCACGGCTGATTCCGAAGGGCAGCTGCGCTGGGATTCAGAATGCAACCATTCGAATATGATCCACTGTCATAAACGAACGAAGCGAGGGATCTGGGTTGTTGCATGACCACCGTTTTTGCTGCTGGGCGGCAAGCACCTGGATCCTTTGCTTATGCGTTTATTCTGAGATTGGGTGCGCCACTTGAGTCGACTGACGTTGTTCGGACTATTCGCGGTCACCGCAATGCTAGTTTGTTATGCTTTTGAAAATCGAAGCCGATGGTTCATTTTGGCATTCGCCGCTGCGTGTCTGTTCGGGTCCGCGTACGGATTTCTCCAAGGCGCGTGGCCATTTGGAATTGTCGAAGCGATTTGGTCAGTGGTTGCAGTACGCCGTTGGTGGCTGGCAGCAAAGTCATAATCTTTGAGACGCTGTAGATTTGAAGGGGCACAGCTGAAAGTGCGCGTGAGAACTAAAATTTCGGCAACGCTGTGGAACAACATTATGGTTTGCAGCCGCGAGGCGGCGTGAGAATGCAGCCCACGGCATAAGCCGTGGGCAAAAGTGGGAAACCAGTCAGCCCCATAGGGGCGGAAGATTAGTTCTCACGCACACGCCGGAAAGCCGCATCTTTCAAAGCCCGCTCATTTTTCCCGCGCCGTCGTCAAAACTTCCTCATACAGTTCCGGCAAACGCTGCGCGTCTTCCGCCGACCCTCCGAAGCGCGCTGACTCGTAGTGCTCGGTGAACTTTGACACTGGCTCTCGTACAACGTCATTTTGAATAGAGACTAAGAATTCCGCAGGCGTCTGCGCCGGAGATTTTGTCCAGCCTTTTCTGGCGAGCATTCGTGTCATGCGCTCGTACCAGATGGTTGCGGCCAGGCTCGGAGATGTTTCCGGACGAGCTGCCACGCGGCGATTACGCAGCTCTCGCCACAAGCGCCTGGCATTTGCACTGAGAACCAGCAGAAGCGAAATGACCGTCGCGGCGAAACTCCATTTACCGGGTGACTCAGAAATCCTGCGCGACATCTGTCGCGCCGCACTCAACATCGCTTCATGATGCTGGCGCGCCCAGTTGCGCGCCCGCTGGAACCACTCCAGGCTGTTGCGCGTAGCCTCGCGCCCCAGATTGTATTGATGTCCGGCGTCGTAGTTTACGACCCACTCCCGCCAGAACGAGGCCATGGCGTCCAGATACAACAAGCTCCGGCTCCAGCCGGTATGCAGGGGCGCAGGCGCGGCCGGCGTGGGATCAAAACTGATCCATCCATAGCCGGGAAAATACGCTTCCACCCAGGAGTGCGCGTTGCTGGCGCGAACCAGATATTGCGAGGTGATGTCGTTAAATTCCCCGGTGCGAAATCCGTTCACCACGCGCGACGGAATGCCCAGCGTGCGCAGCATAATTGCCATCGAGGAAGCGAAGTATTCGCAGTGTCCTTGCTTACGTTCAAATAGAAAGTTGGCGATGGGATCCCGCGGAACCGAGCGCGGCAGTTGCAGGGTGTATCCAAACTTAGTCCGCAAATACAACTCAATCGCAGCCGCCTTATCGTAATTGTTGTCCGCCGAAGCGGTAATCTCTCTGGCCAGCGAAACGACACGGCGGTCCACCGCAGGCAGTTGCAGATAGTCCAAAAGAATCTCGGGTGGATAATTGTATCCGGCAATACGCAACTCGCTAGCCCCAGGTTGGGCGATATCGGAGGTCGCCTCATAGCGGCCAATGGGATGTTCCGGGTCAAGGTCAAAAACGGAATCTCCGTTGTCCATGGCCAGCAGACGGTAATTGCCCTGCAGCAACCGTGCGGTCGGCGCAAGGAAGAAAACATTGCTGATCAAGGGCTCCATGAGCACGCGATAGTGGATTGGCTGCGCCGGACCAGTGCGTTGAGACCTTTTGAAGCGTGCCGCGTTCTGCCACAAAATAAAACGTCCCGCGCCTACGCTCACCACGGCATGCTGGGCGTGCGGATTGGACCAGGTGTTTCCATTGAAGAGGTTCAGGGTTACTCCGCGCCACTTCAGATCGTAGGCCCCATGCGCGTCGCCGTCGATTTGAATGTGCATCACCAGGGAGTTCGATTGTTGAATCTCCCCAATCTGTCCCAGTTGAACCTGATCGCTGAAGCCAGTGCTCATCACCCGGCCCCGGGCGAAGGCGCTGAAATATCCGTTCGATACCCGCGGGAGCACAAAGAAGATTGCGGCCGCAACCAGCAATATCAATAAAGTAAGCACCGGCGAGGCGCTGGCCAGAGAGATCGCCATCTTTCGCTGCGCCAAGTCATCATTTGAAGACTCGGCTCGCACCGTAGCAGTGGCGGCGGCACCGCGCATCTCCATCAGCATGCAGGTGACGACAGCCATCAGGATGAACGCGGCGAATGCCACCAGAAAGGTGCTGTCGACAGTTAGCACGGCGGCGGCCAGCACCATGAGGAACGAGATAACTGCGAGAAAATAGTAATCGCGGTCGCGCCGGGTCGAAAACAGTCGCACTACCATGACGAAAAGCACGAGATGGACCGTGGCACTGACGAAAAGACCGGAGAACACAAAATAGTCCGCCAGATAAAACGCAACATACGCAAGCGTAAGCGTGGTGGTCCAAGATTCGGGAATCAGCAAAGTGCGACGCGTAACCAGAAGGTATCCGCGAAATAAAAGTGCCGTGCCAACGAGCAGAATCGTAAGCAAATCAAGGCCGCCCGTCGAAACCAGCGTTCCAAAGCCGCACACAACCAGCAGATAGAGCGCGACTTCAAAGTAGCGCTGCACCGCCATGGGCAGAGAAACGATCTCGGTTTTGAGGCCAGTCATGGAGCGGTCGATTGAACTTCGTACATTGTTGGCGATTTCACCGGGAAAGGGAAGAGTACGATTGTGATGCTAGAATCGAACAGGTCAGGCATCGGTCCCGCGCGACGCACTCCCGCCAACCCCGCCAGGTCCGGAAGGAAGCAACGGTAACGGGCTCTTGCGTGTGCAGTGGGTCGCCGGTGTCTGACTTTTTCGTTTTCGCTGAGACCGCGCCCGATGAGAACGGAAAGCACAAATCATCCCTCTGACTCCGGATCGCGGCACGGTCTGACCGTTGCCATCCACAAACGCTTCTCCGATGGAGTCAATAATTTCACGCTCCATGTTGCATTCACTATCGCTCCCGGCATCACCATAATTTTCGGCCCGTCGGGAGCAGGCAAAACTACGCTGCTCGATTGCGTCGCTGGTCTGGCAAATCCTAGTTCCGGCACAATCGCGGTTGGCGAACGCATTCTCTTCGATCAAGCTCATGGCGCGAATGTTCCCGTTCAGAATCGAAACGCCGGTTATGTTTTTCAGGATCTCGCACTTTTCCCTCATCTTACGGTAGAGAAAAATGTCGAGTACGGACTTGCCGGTCCGAAACAAGAACGCAGGAAAAAGAGCGCGGCCGTCCTCGAATCTTTTCGCATTGCTGATCTGCGCGATCGCAAGCCCAAAGAGATTTCCGGAGGCGAACGTCAAAGAGCCGCTTTGGCGCGCGCCCTCGTTACCGATCCTTGCGTGTTGCTGCTCGATGAACCCATGGCCGCGCTCGATGCGGCGACGAAATCAAAAATCATCGACGACCTCCGCGCCTGGAACGCGCTCCACAACATTCCTATCCTGTACATAACTCATAACCGTGAAGAGGTGTTCGCTCTGGGAGACCGCGTGCTCGTCCTGGAGAATGGCCGCATCACAGCCGACGGTACTCCCCATGCAGTAATGACCGCGCCACGCCGCGAATCCATGGCGCAACTCATCGGCTTAGAAAACATTTTCCTCGCTGTGGTCGGCGCTGCTCACGAAGACCGTGGCACCATGATATGCCGCATCGCCGACAGCACGGTTGAATTGGAAACGCCGCTGCTGCGCGCAGAATCGGGATCTAAACTGTTTATCGGGATTCGCGCCGGCGACATTCTATTGGCTACGGTTCATCCCGTCGGATTGAGCGCGCGCAATGTCATTCCCGGACGCGTGCTTTCATTGGAACAACGTGACGTCATCGTAGTTGTGCGGGTGAACTGCGGCGTCGAGATCGAAGTACATCTGACTATGGCCGCCCGGGACTCGCTGGAACTTCAACCCGGACGCGAAGTCTGGTTAATCGTAAAGACGCACTCCTGTCATCTGATGGCAACGACGTAACCTGCCCGGAAAAAGCTTGGGCACCGAGAGCTGAGTCTGGCGCCCATAAGGTTCGCCTGTTACCCACGAACTACTTTCTTTTTTGGCCGGCGCCAGCCGCGCGGGCTGCATCGGCAGCCCGGGCTGCAGCCTTCAACTCCTGGTTTGCCTGAACCAATAAGTCTCTTGCCTTCTCCGCGTGTCCCTGCATATCGTAGCGATTGTCTTTCTGCGCGGCCGCGACGTTTCTGTTGGCTTCAACCACATCATGCTGAGCCGCCGCCAGCACAGGATGCACGCTCTTATTGATGTCCTCCACCGGCTCCTGTGCAAGCGCCACGCCGCAGAACAACGCCGCGCTAACAATCGCGCTAATTACCAATCCTGTCTTCTTCATGAAATTCCTCCGTAGCATAAGCCGAATTTGCTTTCTTGGTCACACCGACGCTTAGATGCACGGTGTGGATTAGCGTTACCCGCGATAAATTCGGGATCAAGCTAATTTCGTCAAAGTGCGTGACCCGCAAGCGGCGAATCCCGCGCTTATGCCTAAATGCTCGTAGCCAACGTGCTGATTGGTGGCCTCAGCCAGCGCGTCGCGTCGGCAACTCCACACGCGAAGAACCGACAAATTCTCTCACCAATGCGGCGATCTCATCCGCAGCCGTGTCCAATGCAAAGTGTCCTCCATCGACGATGTGGACTTCAGCGTTCGGTACGTCGCGGCGATAGGCTTCCGGCTCGGAGGGGTCGAACGAGAGTTCGTACTTACCCCAAATCACAAGCAGGCGCGGCTGTTTCTCGCGCATCCACGCTTGCCACTTCGGGTAGGAATCAACATTAGTTCGATAGTCGTAAAACAGATCGCTTTGAATTTCCGCCTGTCCGGGCTGATTGAGAAAGTAAAATTCATCGGTCCACCGATCCGGGTCATAGCGTTCAACGTTGGGATCGTTTCCGACGTGGCGCGTGCGCGTCGTTGGCAGCGACAGAAGATTTGTGCGCAGCGCGCTTTCGTTGGCAGCGCGATCAGCCCAGAAGGCCCTCCGCGTCTTCCAATTCGCCCCCAGACCTTCGTTGTGCGAAACAGCGTCTTGAACAATTAGAGCCTCGATTCGCTCCGGGTGCGCCAAGGCCATGCGAAACCCCACGGGGCCGCCGTAATCCTGCATATAAAGCGTATATCGCGGAAGCCCGAGCGCTTCGGTGAAATGATTCATGATCTCGGCGTAGTGATCGAATGTGTACGCGAATTTTTTCGGGTCCGGCCAATCGCTGTGTCCGAAGCCCGGGTAATCGGGCGCGACCAGATGATAACGATCGGAAAGCAGGGCGAAGAGCGGCTCGAACATTCGCGAGGACGACGGCAATCCGTGCAGCAAGAGAATCGTCGGCGCATCTCTCGGGCCGGCCTCTCTGTAAAAGATGGAAATGTCGTCAACCTGTATCGTGCGATAAAAAGTCCGATGTTCCATGGGACGTTCCTTTCCTTGGGCTTGGTCCGGCAATTGAACTGACCATGCGATGCAGGAGACCCTGGCAAGCACTGGATCGAACGGGTGATGCGAAATAGCTCAGCTCGCTCGCTGCCAAGCCTCACATCGTCAGAACGACGCGGAACTGTGCCTTGCCACTCATCATTCGCGCATAAGCTTCCGCCGCCTTTTCGAGCGGATAGGTTTCAATTATCGGACGCACGCCGCTCAGTTCGGCGAAACGCAGAGTGTCTTCGGAATCGGTTGGTGTTCCGGAGGCCCAACCTTGAATGGCTCGACTTCCGATAATGAGCTGAAGCGGGGTGACCTCAATGGGATCGAATGTAGCGCCGATTACCATGAGCTTGCCGTTCGGCCCCAGACCGTCGATCAACTCAGACATGGCCTTCGAGCTTGGGGCAGTCGCCAGAATTACCTGCGCACCGCCCAATTTTTGCAATTCCTCGGCCGCATTCGTCGCTTGGCTGTCGATGTAAACGCTGGCTCCGAGTTTCTTTGCGAGTGCTGCGTTATCTGGCCCGCGCCCGATAGCCGCGACCTTATAACCAAACTTATTGGCAAATTGAATTCCGAGGTGACCCAGACCGCCGACACCCTGCACCGCCACAAGATCGCCGGGCATCGCCCCGCTGTGGCGCAGTGCATTGTAGGTGGTAATTCCGGCGCAGAGCAATGGGGCAGCTTCGGCGTCCGTTAGACTTTCCGGCATGGCCGCCAGTGCTTCCACGGGAGCCAACATATATTGCTGGTATCCTCCGTCGTAGCTAATACCACAAACTTTCATGTTCCGGCAATTACCAAAATCTCCGCGCCGGCACTCGCGACACGTGTTGTCATGGCCGCCGTGCCAGCCGATACCGACACGCTGCCCCTTCTTCCACGCGGAAATGCCGGCCCCAACTTCATCGACGATGCCGGCGACTTCGTGTCCCGGTACGCGAGGATACTGAATGCCCGGCCACAAGCCTTCTTTCGTGAGCACGTCACTGTGGCAAACACCGCAGGCTTGTACCTTGATACGTACCTCTCCCGGGCCTGGCTCAGGAATCTTGCGCTCGACGATCTCGAAATCTCCTCCCGGCTTAGAAATCTGTGCCGCCTTCATCGGCGCCACTTCCGGCTTCACCACTACTCTGAGGGTTGCCATAAGTCCTCCTATGAATTCTGTTCTATGCTGTGATGAGAAACACTCGTGATTGGATTCGAAACAGATCGCCTTTCGGCACCGTTTCAGAGTAGGCGCAGAAGGGCTGAGGCGGGGCCTGGAGTTGGCTGCCGTGAGGCCCGCGACAGGCAACAATGGCGTCCACTAATCAGTTCGGGGGGGTCCGCCTTTAGCTTCCCGCTCCCACTTGCTGTCCGCCCTGCGGCAACAAATGCAGGTGAACCAAAATGTTCAGAGAGTTCCCGACAACGGCATTGAAATTCTGCGGGACACCAACGTCCTCGCCACCGGCCGCCTGCGGCGCTTCGGGAAGGCCAGGAGCCATCAACATTGTCCCCGTGCACTGCGCGCCGTGATAGTCCTCACTCGCACCGGCTGGCGCTTCACACTTTTTGTCCTGAACTACCGGCGGCCAGTAAGTACCAACCACTGCCCTCAGCAGCTGAGGGTAGTCCTCGCGGAACATACGTGTTGATCCTGCCATCAAGGTGCCATCTTTCTGCGCCTTGGCGTCGGGAGCAGGAGCGTCGAAAACAAAAGTGACTTGGTGTGAAACGCGGTGGATCATCGGCGGACCATATACCGGACCCGCATAGGCTTCAGTCGGCGAGGCATCGACATTGCGATCCACGCGAGTCAGGACCAGATTGCCGGTGGTCTGCAGGCGACCGTCGGCGGTCCGAACCGCCCCCTTGGAATGGAAACATACCAACGTGTGATTCGAAAGATTCGACAACCACTGACTCAAGAATTTTCCATCTTCATCGATATCAGGCACCATCGCGTTAGCCGGATAGATTCTGAAATCGAAAGAGGACTTAGCGAGGTCGTTGTTGTCCAGCATGACCCGCCCATTAACGCGAGCGAAACCGAGCGTTATATCTAGTTTCGTTTTTCCAGAATCCGTCGTGGCGTCAGTGATAAGTTGGGCATCGGAATGGTGTGGGTCCACTTGAAAGGACCCAGCCATGAAAGCAGGCTTGCTGGGAGAGTTCATTGCGAGCATTCCCACCACTGCAAATAGCACCGTGGACTTAAACATTTTATTGTCCTCCGTGGAGACCTGTATTTTCCATGAAGCTGAGCAATCTGGCCAGCAAATTATTCCAGCGCCGCAACCGTCTTCGCGAGCGCAGCGAGGGAACTGAACGGCGAAGATCCAGATTCCTCGCCGCTTCGCTTTTCGGAATGACAGAAAGAGATTTCAACTTTCGCGGCGCCTCAAGAGCTAAGCGGGGCGGCGTTTAGCCAGCCTTCCGCAGGGGACGTCCCCGAGGACCACTATTGAGGTCTGGAACTTCCTCGCCGAGAGCGGTAGCCAAATCGATTTGATGATCCTGTTCCTGTACCAGAATCTGGCGAATCTGTTCCGCCATCGCGTATTCGCCAAGCGCTTCACACTGCCGGATGCGATCGCGGTAATTGCGAACGGTTTCGTTCTCGTTCTCGAGATCAAATCGCAGCATTTCCTTCGCATCTTTCGATGTGCGCACTGGTTTGGCAGTGACCGCGGGCATTTTACCCAGATAATCGATTTGCCGCGAGAGTGTCAGGGCATGATCGAGCTCCTGCTTGGCATGGATTTCGAGTTGGTCGGCGATGTCCATGTACTCCGCGCCGCTGAGCACCTGGGAATAGACCACGTAGGAAATAATCGCCTGATATTCGCGGGAAAGGTCTTCATTCAATAGCTCCGCGAGGCGATCGCGGGAAATTTCGTTTTCGTTTGCGACGGATTTGTCAGCCATTCAATTTCTCCTTTGAATTAAAAAACCGGAATCAACCAAATTCGGATGCGCTCAAAGCTGCGGCGGATATTCCGAAACCTTAATCATATCTGTTTTGCATTAATTCAGCGCATTCCGCGGTTCCATAGGCAACGCCCAAATGCCACTTCCTCCTCGAAAACGGACCGGCTTCCTTAAGAAGTGCGATCCGAACTTTATAAAGGCACTCCCGGGTATTCGCACAAATTCCTTGCCCGCGCTCCACGTTTACGGCTATAAGAGTGCGAGTCTATGATTCAATCGGCCAAGAGCATTTTGCTGGTTGTAAGCGCGCTGTTTCCGATCGTCGATCCGATCGGAGGAAGTCCCGTCTTCCTGTCGCTGACCAGACAGTACGCGCCGGAGACGCGGCGAGTGCTGGCCCGCCGCATCGCCGTCGACAGCTTTATATTGCTGATCGCCTCCTTCGCCATCGGATCGCACGTGCTTTCGTTCTTTGGAATCTCCCTTCCAGTGGTGCAAGTGGGAGGCGGGCTCATCGTGATTTCGACTGGATGGGCCATGCTTAACCAGAAAGACGATAACGATCGGAGCACAGTTCGCCGGACGGTCAACTGTACTGACGCTTTAAGGGACGCGTTTTACCCGCTAACGCTGCCCCTAACCGTCGGCCCCGGTTCGATCTCGATTGCCATCACTCTGGGCGCAAATGAACCGCATCACCTGAGAGCGAATCTGCTGGCGATACTAGTGGCGGCAATCGGCTGCGCTTTTGTGGCGGTCACGATCTATCTCTGCTATGCGTTCGCAGACCGACTCGGGGCAGTGATAGGTCCTACCGGGCTGAATGTAATGATCAAGCTTTCCGCGTTCCTGCTGGTATGCATCGGGGTGCAGATCCTATGGAACGGCGCCAGCCGGTTGCTCATTGCCTTGCCCTCACTTCGACCGTGAGCCTGCCCGATACGGCTCGAGAAGAAATTCCAGAGACCGGCGCATCCACGCCGCGAGCGGTCCCTTGCGGTAAACGGCCCAGTCGAGCATGGCTCCATCGTAGACTTGCTGGATGAGACGGGCAAGAGCAAAGGTCCTGCAGGCCTTCAGTTCGCGGGCGGCCACGGCTTCGTCCAGCAACTTCTTGATCTGATCGCGCATGGTTACGAACTGGGCCAATGTGATGGCATGAAACTCGGGGTCGGTCAGATCAATTTGCAGATAAGCCAGACCATTTGCCATAGATTCTGGCGTGGCGGCGAAGCTGCTGCATTCCACCAATACCGCAATCAGGGTTCCGAGCGGCGAGCCGTATTTTGCGCGCGCCTTCGCGAAATTTGCCGCCACATCGGCCGTTCCGGCTTTGCACGTGGCCAGGAGCAGTTCGCGCTTAGTGCCGAACCGCTGGATGAGCGTGGCCGGAACTACTCCGGCTTCTTGGGCAACGTCGGCGAGTGTAAGCTCGAGCGGACTGCGTCGTTGCATCACGCGCGCCGCAGCGGCTAGGATTTCTGCGTCGGAAGTTTCGCGGGGGCGCGGCGCCATTTGAGATCAGATCTCGGAGCATTCAGAATAAATAAATGAGCATTTATTTTCCACTTGACATTACTGAATGGCTGTTTATTATTGCACTCCTGTAGGGAGATGCTCGGGTTAGACGATGACTCCAGACCAGTTTAAAGCGTCGGTCGCGGAAACCGCCCCGCGCCATGAGTTCACAACACCCCTGGCCGCGCTTTGGTGGGATGCGAAAGGCGATTGGACGCGCGCCCACTCGCTCGTCGACGAACTCGAAACCGCGGAAGGCATGGCGGTTCATGCCTACCTGCATCGCAAAGAAGGATCGGCGTCGAATGCCGAATATTGGTATGCCCGAGCTGGACGGACTTTCCATCGGCCAACGCTTGCGGCCGAGTGGGCCGCGCTGGTCGAAGGTCTGTCGTCCGGCGATGCAAAATCTTAGGTCTGGGAGCGAGGCGAATTGGAATGGCTAGACCTTCTTCGACAGCAGAGAAGAAAGCATTGCGGGGCAAGATTGCCCTGGTAGCTGGAGCCACACGCGGAGCCGGACGCGGAATTGCCATTGCTCTGGGCGAAGCTGGAGCCACGGTTTACTGCACGGGACGGAGTTCGCGGCGAGGCAGTCCTGCGAGTCTTTCTAGCAAAGCACACAATTCAAAAGCTCGACCTGAAACCATTGAAGAAACTGCCGAACTGGTGACATCGGCCGGTGGACACGGCATAGCCGTCCAAGTGGATCATACGGAACCGGCGCAGGTGAAAAAGCTGGTTGCCAGCATCAAGCGCCAGCACAAAGGCCTCGACATCCTGGTCAACGATATCTGGGGTGGAGATGTGCTGACTGAGTTCGGTAAAACATTCTGGAAGGTGAATCTCGACAATGGCCTGCAGATGCTGAAGCAGGCGGTTCACTCCCACATCATCACTTCGCACTACGCGGTGCCGCTGATGCTCGGCCGCGGCGACGGAATTATCTTTGAGATCACCGACGGCGACTTTTTCTCCTACCGCGGAAATCTTTTTTATGATCTGGTGAAAATTTCGGTGATACGGCTGGCCTTCGCCATGTCTCGCGAACTGCGCAAACGAAAGATCACCTCCGTGGCGTTGACTCCGGGATTTTTGCGGTCGGAAGCGGTGCTCGATCATTATGGGGTGAGCGAGGCTAACTGGAAGGAGGTGGGGAAGAGGAAAAACCGGGATCAGAACAGCGCCGACCAGAATGATGCTCCGGCGGATTTCATGATGTCAGAATCTCCCAGGTACATTGGTCGCGCTATAGTCGCGCTGGCTACGGATCCGAAGGTGCAGGCGAAGAGCGGGCGAGTTTTCAGTTCATGGGCGCTGGCCCGAGAGTACGGATTTACCGATGTTGATGGGTCGCGTCCTGATTGGGGCAAGTATGCGCGAAAGAAATATGGGAAGTACAAAATCTGCGATGAGCAGTTTTATTCGTATTGGGCTCCGGGATTGGTGGAACTAGCCTTTCCGGACTGGTTTTGATGCAGCCCCGCTCGCAAGAAAATGCGCTGCGGAGCTTCACTCCGCCCGACGGGCGAGGCTCTGTCGCCACACGGACACAGCAACCTTCAGTCTGCGGCTACGGCTGCTGGAACGGCGGGTTCACGGCGGCGGGTGGAGCGATTTGGGGGTAAGCCGGCGTCGCGAATTTTATAAAGCAAAGCCCGGTAACTGATGCACAACGCCCTTGCAGCCTGTTTGCGGTTCCAGTGATGCGCTTGCAGGACTTTCAAAATAATTTTGCGCTCGAGTTCGCGCGTGGCCTTGCGGGTCAGAACTTTCAGAGAGATGGGACCATCCAGGTTGATCTCGGGATTGAAAAATTCCTGCTCGTGACGGGCGACGAGATCGTTGCTGATCACTTCTTCGCTGCCCAGGATCACGTAGCGCTTGACCAAGTTTTCCAGTTCGCGAATATTTCCCGGCCAATGATATTTTTGCAGTACGCCCATGAGATCCAGAGAAAGCGCGCGGGCGCGGCAGTTGTATTTGCGGTTGTAATATTCCAGGAAATAATGGACCAGCGCTTCGATATCGCCACGGCGCTCGCGTAGCGGCGGCATGCGCAAATTCACCACGTTGATGCGGTAATACAAATCCTGACGGAACGTGCCATTCTCGATTTCCACTTCCAGTTGGCGGTTGGTGGCGCAGACGATCCGGACTTCGACTTTCTTGTCTTCCTGGGCGCCTATGCGGCAAAACTGGCCATCCTGCAAAAGTTGCAGAAGTTTCGACTGCAGGGCTAAATCAAGCTCGGAAATCTCGTCCAAGAACAAGGTTCCGCGATGCGCCATTTCCACCCGGCCTGGCTTGGTTCCATAAGCTCCGGTGAAAGCCCCCTTTTCGTACCCGAACAACTCGCTTTCAAGCAAGGTTCCGGGAATGGCCGGACAGTTCACCTTAACAAACGGTCCGCTCTTCCAGGGAGACAATCCGTGGATCATGCGAGCGATGATGTCTTTGCCGGTGCCGCTCTCGCCGTGAATTAATACCGGGACGTTGGCGCTGGCTACTTTGTCCATGCGCGCACGGAGGGACTGCATCGCTTCTGACTTGCCAAATATGATTGCGTCGGGAGGAAACTCGCCTAAGGGATGGACCAGGGAACTGACAGAATTTGTTGGAATAGGCATTTTCTTGCGTAAGGCTCCTCTACCCAGCCATCAGTGTGCACCCCGAGAGCCAAATTCGGCAAGTACCCGGTTACCGCCTGGGATATTACTTTAGCGTCCGTTTTTCAATGACTTAAACCGATTTAATGTATCAGCTTTGAGGCGCAAAAGACCGTGGAAGGAGGGCTCATAACCACCTTTTGGGATAGGAAAAACTTTTCACACAGTAGAACTAAGTTTCCGTCGGCTTGTTGCCTTTGCGGAACCAGTAGCAGGGACCAGAGGACGGGAGAACTTCAGACCAAGAAGGTGATACCCATCAATATGAGTTACCCGAACAGTTCGAGCTCTCAGGGTTCTGGACGCTCTTGGGAAAGAATTACCAGAAACGAGTGGGGCGCTGGGAATCTCCAGAGAAACCCGCGCCGAGAGCGGCAAGGAACGGCGAACGGCAATCAAGGCGCCTCCGGCCGAAATATTCAGCGCTGTGGCAAATTCTAACAACTCTTTTCCATCCTCGTCGCGGCTGCGGACAAAGATGGGAATTGCCAGCGGCAGGCGGGGCCACTTCCGGTTTTCGGTTTCCGGTGTTCTTCTCTTCAAACCGCGACCCCAAGGATGGACTTAACCACTCGTTTACCGCATCTTAGGGGCCAAACCCAGTCCAAAGTTTGGACGAACCCGGCGGCGAAAACCATTCAGGCCCAATCCGTTATCAAGAATAAGGGTACAGGGTGCGGTGGGTTCTCATCGTGTATTTGCTATTTATTCGCTATCTGACTGTGTTTTCCAACATGGGTCAAGTACCTTTGGCTGCAAGCTTTTTCCCTTCCGTGACTACTTCCTTGCGTTTTCCGTTGACACGTCAGAAGCCATGTCATAGCATCACCAGAGTTAGCATTCACCTCAGCGAGTTGAGTGCCCCTCCCTCGTCACACTAATCACTGGGTTCCAAGCCATGGCCGCAACGCCTGAAAAGACCTGTCTGCCGCAAGGGAAGCAATCAAAAGCCGGCTACTCGGAGCTCTGTCCATCGCGGCCGGAAGACCAGGCAGATTGCCCTAACCCGGCTTGCAGCCAAGACCTGCTGCAACAGTTTAACCAGTTGCAGGAGCGGTTTCAGCGCACCACCAACGCGCTCGCTTCGGCGGCCCATGATCTTAAAACTCCGCTCGCCATTCTCAACGGTTACGTGGAACTTTTGCAAAGCGAGAAGCTAGGCGGACTGAACGATCGCCAGCGCGAGATTCTAGGCGATATGCGCATTAGCGGCCAGCGTCTGCAGCGCTTCATTCAAGATTTCTTGAGCTTTAGCGTTCTTGAAATCGGCGAGATGAAGATGCACTTCGAAGCAGGCGATCTCAACACTTGTCTCTCCGAGGTTTGCCGCTTGTGGTCGCATTCCTTCCAGGAGAAAGGGCTGGCTTTGTACTTTTTGGCCAACGAAAAATTGGCCGAGTTTGCTTTCGACGTGCCCAAAGTGCAGCGCGTAGTTTCGAATCTTCTAGAGAATGCCTCCAAGTTCACACCTGCTGGCGGAACGGTCTGGCTTCATGCTGAGCCGTATATGTGGGAGCGCCGCAGTGCAGTCAATCCCGACAACCCGCTGGAACGGCGGCGCCAGATGATTTCGCATCCGAATTCCGTAAAGGTCAGCGTTTCCGATACAGGGCCGGGAATCCCCGCCGAATACCATATCGAAGTATTCGATGATTTCTTTCAAATGCCCCAAAGCGACAGCCAGTCGGGGATGGGTCTGGGGCTGGCGATTGCGCGGCGACTAGTGGGTGCCATGGGAGGCAAGATATGGCTGGAGAGCGACCCCGGCGCAGGCTGTAAGTTCTCATTCATTATTCCGCTACTTCCCCCCTCATCCGCAACCGACGACGCAATCAACCCAGGGAAAAGCAAATGAAAGCTGCAGCCCACAACATTCTGCTGGTCGACGATGAACCGGGAATGCTGCGTTACATCCGCACCTTGCTTGAAGTGGACGACTACAAAGTTGAAACCGCGAGCACGGGCGAAGAAGCCGTCGAGCGAGTACAGAAAGGCTTGCGTCCGGAACTGGTGCTGCTCGACCTGCTCATGCCGGGAATTGATGGCATCCAGACATTGGAGCAATTGCGCAAGATTCAGCCGGGCGTCAAAGTTGTAATGCTCTCTTGCGTCAGCGACACTCGCAAAGTAGTGCAGGCTATCCGGCTTGGAGCTCATGATTATCTGACGAAGCCATTTCAGAAAAGCGAACTGGACACGGTAATCGACCAGTGCCTCGGCACTAACAAACAGAACTATCCCGGTGAGATGGAAGAGGTTGGTGACGACGTATTTTTTGTGGCTGCCAGTCCGGTGATGCGCAAGCTGCGTTCCCAGGCTGCGCTGGTCGCGAATGTCGACATTCCGGTCCTCATGTTGGGCGAGAGTGGAACCGGAAAAGAAGTGATGGCGCGGCTGATTCACAAGCTATCTCCGCGTGCCCATCGAACTTTCCTCAAAGTAAACTGCGCCGCCGTCCCGGGGGACTTGCTCGAGAGCGAATTGTTCGGCTATGAAGCGGGAGCCTTCACCGGCGCCAATCATGCCAAGCCCGGAAAGTTTGAACTGTGCAACAAAGGCACCATCCTGCTAGACGAAATTGGCGAGATGCCGCCCGGGTTGCAGGCGAAGTTGCTGCACGTATTGCAGGACCAGCAGTTTTCCCGGCTGGGCAGCCGCTCCATGATCAAAGTGGATGTGCGGATTCTGGCCGCAACCAATATCAACATTCCCGAGGCGCTGGCTAACAAACGGCTGCGTGAAGATCTTTACTACCGGCTGAATGCTTTTACCCTGCAAGTCCCACCATTGCGCGAGCGCAAAGAAGAAATTCCCATCCTGCTCAAGCACTTTATGGCGAACATGTCGGAGCGCTACGCGCGGCCGCCGTTGCCGCTTTCGACCGAGTTGCTGCAGGCATGCCAGGATTATTCCTGGCCGGGAAATTTGCGCGAACTCAATAATTTCGTCAAACGCTATCTGGTTCTAGGGGACGAGAAGTTGGCGATCGAGGAATTAAGTCCGAAGAGCGATAGCAGCGGCGCTCACTTCGATTCGGCGGCGCAAGATAACGGGGATTCGCCAGGCGGGCTGAAATCTCTAGCCCGAACCGCGAAAGATGGAGCTGAAGCCGAGGCCATTAGCAAAGCTCTCGATGAAACCAACTGGAACCGCAAGCAGGCAGCGGCACTTTTGAGGATCAGCTACAAGGCCCTGCTTTACAAGATTCGCCAGTACGGGATTGCTCAGTCTAAGAGTCATAAGCTTTCCGCTGGGGCTTAGATAACAGGAGTTACCTGCGACCAGATTGAGCCATCTTCCCCCCGATAACCACATTTCCATGCTCTTTGACCGACCCACCACTTAACAGCTTGCCGGGAAACTCTGGATAAGACCGGCAAAGAGACCGTACTTCACAGTTTCACTGGCAGCCACGATGGCGGAAACCCATTCGCAACCGTCATTCTCGACCCCGATGCCAACCTCTATGGAACCACTGAGATTGGTGGCGATACCGAAGGTTGTGACATCGGCAATATGAGCGGTTGCGGTGTCGTGTTCAAAATCTCGCAGGGAAAGTTTTCCGTTTTGCACACTTTCAACGGATATGTGCGGGTTGCTTTTCCCAACCGTGCCGCAGAAAAAGCGTCGTTCCTGTCCACACCCGCAACAGTGCGAGTCCAGCTTGTGGCCGCTCGGTAACCGACCGCATCGACGGGATATCCCGTAAGTCAGCCATTACAGCTCCTCCAAGCGTAAGTTTCAACCCGATGCCGTAGTTGATGAGATCAGGACATTTGGATGCAACTGTTGGTTAGATGGCTAATTTGGCTCGGACTATTGCACGACGAGAGTGACCAGCGTTGTCCTGGTGGCGTTACCCGACACGGCATTGACAGTCACCGTGTAAGTTCCCGCGGGAGTTCCGGTCGTAGTTGTGACTGGCGCGGTTGTATGGCAAGCGGGCAGGAGCAGGATAAGCGCCAGCATTACGCTTGTGAGCAGGCCAATAAGCCATCGGCGCCGGCGGGACAGTTTGGCGCCCAATCCCGCGCCCAGCAGTGCCAGACCGCCCACTGGCAGCAGAGTCGCGTACAGCGGAATTCCCGGGCTGCTTCCGTGACGCAAGTCGGTAGTGGTAGTCACGCGTGCCGTGGTGTTAATTATCAACTGTGAACTTTGCGCGCCGGTGTTGAGATTGGGGATCGGGTTATTGTTTCCCGGAACGCAAGTAGCTCCGGTGGGCAAACCGCTGCCGCATGAAATCGAAACGCTATCGGGGAAGCCGCTGGTTGAGCTGGGCGTAACCGTCGCGGTAAAAACCGCCGGAACCCCAGCCGGAACCGTAGCTGTGGCCGGGGCGACGGCGAGAGTGAAGTCATTGACGGTGACACTGGCGCTGGCCGTAGCTAATAGCGATTGTCCGACATAGGCCGAAGCGCTGTTGCCTAAGCTCACGGTGCCGCCGGGCAAGGTCGGAGCAACCGGAGTGACAATTACGGTCACGGTGGCTGTAGCGCCGGCATTGAGTGTTCCAATGTTACATAGCACGGTGTTGTTGGCGGGAGAACCGCAAGTCCCCGGACTGGCGGTCGCGGAAATAAAGCTCGCGCCAGACGCTGGCAGGAAATCTGTAAAAGTCACACCGTTGGTAAACTCGCCGCTATTGGTGATGGTATAGGCGAAGCTCACCTGGCTACCGATCCCGACGACCAAAGGAACGGCGTTGGGCGTTGGCATGGTTAAGTTGAGAACCGGAGCGAGCTTGCTGACGAATGCATCGCTCGGCCCGTCAAGATTGCCGCGATCAGGATTCAGCACAGGAAAGTTGGTGGAGTTGGTTTCTCCGGTGACATAGTTCGAGCCCTGCTGGTCAAGGGCAACGCCGGTACCTATGTCAGTTCCGTTCCCGCCGAAATAGCTTGTCGTGCTGGTAGGAACGCATCCGGGATTATTGATGGGACTGCAAGTGGCCAATGTGTCCACGCGAGCAAAAAACGCATCGCTGTTGCCACCCTGATAAACGGTTTGCAAAGCGCTGCCGACGATGGGAAAGTTTGTGGAATTTGTCAGTCCAGTGATGCGGGCTCCGGAAGTGTTGTCGACTGTAATCGCGGTCCCGATGTCCGTACCTGCGCCTCCCAGATAAGTAAAATAATTCAGGGGAACGTCGAATGTCGTGCAGCTCGTACCGATACAGGGGATTCCAAGTTTAGCGACGAATGCATCCGTGTTCCCGCCATTAGTGGGTTGAAGCGCCGTGGAGGTGGTCCCGGTCACGTTGAAATCGAGGGAGGTAGTTGTACCGGTCACGTAAGCGTCGCCGCCCGAATCGACAGCAATGCCATAGCCAATATCGTCGCCAGAACCCCCGAGATAAGTTGCATACAAGAGCTGCGTACCCGTCACACCCGCAGGATTGATCTTGGCCACGAATACGTCGTATCCGCCTTCATTGGTCGCTTGATAGGCATTGAGCAGGGGCATATCCGTGAAATTCGTCCCCCCGGTTATGTACGCATTCGAACTGCCGTCGACGGCGACCCCGCCACCTGCTACCAGGCCGGTGCTGGGACTGCTGCCGCCAAAGTACGTTGAATAGGGCACGCTGCTCGAGCCGCTGGCATTGGGATCCACCTTGGTAAAAAAGAATTGGTTCGTAGACTTCGAAGAGACTTGATAGGCGCCGACGGTGGAGGGAAATCCCGTTTGGGATTCGGTTGATGTTGTTGTCCCGGTTACGTAGGCATTGCCGCCGGGATCAAGCGCGATCCCGGAAGCAATATCCACGCCATTGCCAGAGAGATAAGTCGAGTAGAGCAGCGTTCTTCCCGTGGGATCGAGCCTGCTGACAAAGACGTGCTGGCCGCCGGTAACGGGCGTAGCCTGAAACGCTGTATTGCTTCCGTTGGTAGGAAAATTGGCGGAGTTAGTCGTGCCCGCCACGACAATATCAAAACCAGAGTCGACGGCTATTCCCGCCGTATAGTCGGTGCGGTCTCCGCCCAGGTAGGTAGCGAATACCAACTGTCCGATGGAATTGAACTTGGCAATGAAAGCGTTGGCAGTCGCTCCAGCCCCTAAAGTTGGCTGGTACTCACCTGTTGTTTGCGGGAAATCAGTTGACGTCGTCGCGCCGGCCACGTACGCATTCGAGGCAGCGTCGACGGCGATTGCGGGACAGCCCGGAGTGAAACTCAAGCCGGTGATGGCCGAACAACTCTCCGCTCCGCTGCCGCCAAGGTAGGTTGAGTAGGAGAGTTGGGGATCGATGATCAATGCCCGAGCTCGATCATACGGGCCCAGTTCGAAACCGACTTCGTCTTTCGCCTGGCCACGCAACTCAAAGCGGCCGGCCACGTTTCGTTCTTCGTCTCCAAGTTTCTGATAAACGCGCGGTGCATGCAATCGCAAGTCACTTCGGTCGAGCGCAAGGACAAGGTCGCCGTTCGCGCCGATTGACGGATTCCGAGCACCGCTGAACTTTAGGGCGACCAACCTGGGATCGCTTCCCGGGGAAACTTCAAAGTCATATTCCAATCGGCCCTGATTGCCGTAGTACACCAGATCAATTCCGGGATACACGTTGCGATAGCGCACTCGCGCAAATTGAGGGACGTCGCGACGCCATTTGCCAGGATCGTTACCAATGAGGTAATTGCTTTTGCCAGGAAGTGGATCATCACCAACGGGCTCACCAATGGATACTGTTCCCGACAACTTCATACTCACAACGGAAGTGGTGAGATGTCGGGAGTCAGCGGCAAAATGCTGCAGCGCCAGCACAGCTTCCTGATCAGTGAGGTAAAGGCCATATCCTCGGCCACGTGCTAGAAATTTTACTTTCGCGTCGGTCTGTCCCTGGTTCGGCTCAAAGATGAGCGGAAGATGGCTGTAGGCCGCCAAAGCTTGGCGCGCATCTTGCGCACGGGCGACATTCAAAGACAGATTGGACGCAAAAAGCCGGGAAGAATCCGCCGTCTTGGCAACCTGCGATTTTGCTGCCGAAGGAGCCAGACTCAGGGCGACGAGTCCAAGCATGATTAAGAATGCGACAGCAATCAACACGCGGGGTTGCGAACAAGTTTTTCCCGACCGATGGCGATTCAATCTCACTTACTCCTCCGATTTCCCGCGCTGTCTTTTCCCGATTTTAGGGAGAGGAAGAAGAAACGGCGTACAAACGTCACCCCGAGTCGCGCCCGCGAAGCGGATTGCGTACCTGTCACCAAAACATTAGTCAAAACGTAAGTAATTACTTAAACATCTGACGGATAGCCTGTCAAGATGCGGAACCCCATTCTTCGCCCTAAGATTCCTCAGATGCAGGCGGAGCTAGCTGGAGATGCGTCGGATAATGCAATTATGACCGCTGTGGCAAACGAAAATCGGCCCCACATTTCATTTCAATTTTTGCAGGTCGGTTCGCCCCTTCAATTCGGCGATCTCATTTCGCAGTCGGGTGTAGCGGCGCAGCAGCATCGTCAGATAACTAATATGGATCGCCCAGGTCGCGATATAAGCGGCGTAAAGATAAGTCATCCGGCACTTCCAGTAGGCGAAGTGCGAGTGGATGAGGCGTGAGGTTCGAGAAGCGCCTCGAGGGCCAGAGTTTCGTCCATATCCCTGCGCATCACCTCCAGACGGTAGCGAAACCAGCATACTAACGCCGCGAAGCACGAAAATGCCAGCCAATTAATTAAAAGCACATGCAGCATGCGGGGATCGATGGAACCGCCTCCGCCAATTACGGGCTGCGGATGCTGCGTGCGGAAAAACCAAATGGAAAAATAGACCAGCGGAACATCGAGTGCGCCGAACACTGCTAAAACCGCGGCCAACAACGGCGTCTGCCCGCTGCTGGAAAACCTGCGCAGAACCAGATAGCTCACGTAGATCAGCCACAACACCAGAGTGAGCGTCAGGCGCAAATCCCAGGTCCACCAGATTCCCCACACCGGACGCGCCCAGATCGGCCCGGTCACCAACACGACCGTGCAGAAGACAACCCCCACCTCCGCGGTGACCAAAGCAACAATGTCGGCTTTGTTGGCCCGCCAGATCAAGTACACGATCGAAGCAAAGAAATTGATGAAAAACAGAATGAACGCCGTCCACGCCGACGGCACATGGTAGTAGAAGATGCGCTGCACGCTGCCCATGGTTTGCTCGGTAGGAGCGGCGACCAATGCTTCGTAAAGAGCGTAGCTGAGCAGCGCACCCGTGAGCACCGCGAGGATGGGGAAAACGCGCTTCATTCCGCCTGCAACACGAATCCGAACAAGAAGAGGCTAGCGATAGTAAACACCACATCGTAGGCCGCAAGCAAGACGATCCAGAACCGGGCAGAAAACTCTCCCGTGAGGATCGCACCCGTGGCCTCGACCATCGCCAGCAATGCGGGAATGGAAATAGGGAAAAGCAACAGTGGAAGCATGATTTCCCGGCTGCGCGTGCGCAAAGACATGGCTGCGAAAAATGTTCCGTTTACCACCAACGCCCACGTCCCCAGCGCCGCCACTATAGGCAACTGGTATGCAGGACCGAGCGCGCGCAGGTTGTAAAACACGATGAAGAGCGGCGTCATCAATGCTTGCAGTACGGTGACGAAGATGAAATTGCCGACCACTTTCGCAAGGAACAGAGCGTTCGGCGGCGCGGGAGAAACGCGGTATGCATCGAGCACCTGATTGCGCATCTCCCGCGCCCAGGTTTGATTCAAGGCCACGACTGCAGCAAACAGAAATGCCACCCACACCAGCCCACCGGCAATCTGCCGCGACTCTTCCGCAGTCGGATCAAAAGAAAAACTGAAAATCACCACGACCAGCAGAGAGAAAAACAGCATGGAGTTGATGGCGTCTTTGGAGCGCCACTCCAGGCGAAGATCTTTGGCCAAGGTCGCTCGCGTGAGACTGGCGACGGTGCTCATCGCGCCTCCGATGTCGCGTGCAGGCCAGGAGTGCGGTTCACGATTTGTCCGGCTTCCATCCAAACGAACTCATCGGCGGCGCCTTCGAGGAGAGATGCCTGGTGCGTGACGACAAAGATGGTCTTGCCGGAATCGCGCAATCCAGCCAGCAGACTCACCATCTCGCGCGCAGAACGCACATCGACGTTTGAGAATGGCTCATCGAGAAGCAAGATTTTAGGGTCGTTCAAGAGCGCACGAGCCAGCGACATCCGCTGCCGCATGCCTTGCGAATATTGACCTACCGGCCGTGCCAAAGATGGATCAAGCTTCACCGCTCGAATCACATCGGCGCAGCGCTGGTCGGCATTGTTCACATCGTAAAGCCGCGCAAAATAGCGCAGATTCTCCATCCCGCTCATCTCGTCGTAAAGCAAAGAAGGGTGGGCCATGTATCCAAGTTGGCCGCAGACGGAACGGAGATTGGTTGTTCCCAACATCGAAATGGTGCCGCGTGTCGGCGGCATCAATCCAGCCAGGGCGCGCAATAAAGTCGTCTTTCCGGCCCCGTTGTCGCCGAGAATGGCGTAGAGACGCGTGGGAGCGAACTCCGCAGTGACACCGCGCAGAGCAGCGAAGCGTCCAAATTGCTTGACGAGATCAGTAACGATAACAGCCGCAGGCATCGGAAGCGAAGATAAACGAAGCGCCCCGTGAAGTCGAGGGCGCTAACTCGGCTCACGTAGGGGCGGTGCCGTCGTCCGCCCAGCGGCGCGAAACGCCGCAGCTACGGGGCAATCCCGGCGAGCGTCGCTCGCCTGCCCGGACGAGGGCGTCCGGGCCTACGTGGTTTTTGGGAGTTAGTTCGACATCGCGCTGGAACCGGTGGTCTGAACCTGAGTCATGCTCTTCGGCGCTGCGCCGCCGGCTGGCGCTCCCGGCTGTTGCGGCGCGTACTTCGAGGCGCACTTGGCTTGCAGTTGCTTGGCGTGGAACACGCCATCGCGTCCAAAACTGCCGTCGGCCAGGGCCTGAGAATTGTCCTTGAAAGTATCCGGCGGAGGCTCGGTGCCGCTGTATGAAACCTGAAGAGTCTGGTCGTTCTCAATCAAAACGAACTCAACTTTTGTGCCGTTGCGCTTGATCGAACCAGGTTGAACGTTACCCGCGACTCGCAGCCGCTTGGTGTGAGCGGAGTCGCCCATGCCACGCAGTTCCTTGATCGTGACATAGTAACTCTTGCTTTCCTGCACGCCCGTATAAGCCAGGTATCCGAGCGCCAACAAGATCACTACGGTCGCGCCGCCAAATTTAAGATATCGGCTGGTTTCGTTCGACATAGGTCAACCCCACGCTATACGAACTCTAGTCCTTGGCTTGGGCATGGGTCAAGAACCGAAGGAACACAAGGCATTACAATTCCCACACGTTCATTTTTTAATTGAGATAATTGCTTATGATCCACGCTTGGCATGACGTAACTCCCGGAGAGCAGTTACCGGAAGAATTCAACACCGTAATTGAAATTCCCTTTGGCTCAAGCGTGAAGTATGAATTGGACAAAGCCAGCGGGCTCATCAAACTTGACCGGGTGCTGTACTCCGCCGTCTATTATCCGGCCAACTACGGCTTCATTCCCCAGACCTTGGCCGAAGATGATGATCCGCTCGACGTTCTCGTGCTCTGCCAGGAAAGCGTAGTTCCGTTGACCATCATTCATGCGCGAGCCATCGGTCTGATGACCATGCTCGATAGCGGCAAGAAAGATCACAAGATTATTGCCATCGCCACCGAAGATCCGGAATTCAACAGCTACCGCGAAGCCTCGGAGATGCCTCCGCACCGGCTGATCATGCTGCGACGATTCTTCCAGGATTACAAACAGCTCGAGGGAAAAGAAGTAGAAGTAGACGAGATACGCCCCGTGGGCGAGGCGTATCCAATCATCAACGATGCCCTGCGCCGGTACAGTGAGCAGCGGCGCAAAGGATTCATCAAGTAGTCGTCACCATACGTGGCATGCGTTGGCGCTCACCATAGGTTGCCCCGCTTTGCATCCCCAAGCCTTTTGAAACTCAGGCATGTTTTGAACCACGCCATCGACGCGCCACTTCCCCGGCGAATGAGGATTAACCGTCACCTGCATTCGCTCGTATTCATCACGCCGCTTCTCGCACCACACGCGGGCGAATCCTAAGAAGAACCGCTGCTCGGGAGTGTAGCCGTCGATCTTTTGGCCTTCTCTTCCGGTTTTGTCGTCCGCGATCATGTGCTCGAGCGCCATTAGTGCGATGCGCGCCCCGCCATTGTCAGCGGTGTTCTCGCCGAGCGTCAGCCGGCCATTGAGTTTCAAATCGTCAACTGCGACAAAATTACTGTACTCGTTGGCGACGCAACTTACTCGCTGTTCAAATTCTTTGCCGTCTTCAGCGGTCCACCAATCGTGCAGATTGCCCTGCGGATCGTACTTGCGTCCCTGGTCGTCGAAGCCATGCGTTAACTCGTGGCCGATCACCAGGCCAATGCCACCCATGTTCACGGCGTCATCCATGTTCTTGTCGAAGAACGGCGGTTGTAGAATGCCGGCAGGAAATACGATTTCGTTGTACGACGGGCTGTAGTAAGCATTGACCGTCGGCGGCGTCATTCCCCATTCCTTGCGGTCGAGGGGTTTGCCGATTTTGGCGAGTTCACGCTTGGATTCGAACTCGTTGGCCCGTAGAAAATTTCCTAACAGGTCGCCGCGCACGATGCTGAGCGAACTGTAGTCCCGCCACACATCGGGATAGCCAATTTTATTTCCAATGGCCTCCAGTTTCAGCTTGGCCTGTTTTTTAGTTTCCGCCGTCATCCAAGGCAAACCCTGAATGTCCTCATCCAGCGACTGTTCGAGCGCCGCCACCATTTTTAACATCCGCTGCTTGGCATCAGGACCAAACGTCACTTCCACGTATTTTTGACCGAGCGCTTCGCCCAGGGATTGATCGGTCAGTTCCACGCAGCGCTTCCATCTCGGCTGAATTTCCTTCTGCCCAGTCAGCGCCTGGTGCATTTTGAAGTTTGCGTCGACGAACGGCTGCGACAGCCAAGGAGCGGCCTCGCGTAACAGATGCCAGCTTACGTAGGTCTTCAAACTGTCCAGCGATTCAGAAGCAACCACGCCGTTCACTTTTTGGAAAAAATCGGGGTTGCTGACATTCAGTTCGGAAAAGTTTGGTGCTCCAATCGCCGAGAAATATTGATCAAGATGAAAATTGGGTGCTAAAGCTACGACCGCAGCACGCGTCATTTTGTGGTCGCGAGTGTGAGGATCGCGGCGGACGGTGCGGTCCATGGAATCTTGGGCGAGCGCAGTTTCGATGCGCAAGACGGTTTGCGCCGAATCCGCCGCCTGCGTGGATGATTGCCCGGCGAGGACGAACACCTGCGTTACATATTCCACCAGATGCTTTCGCATCTCGGTCATGTGGGCATCGTTCTTGATGTAGTAATCGCGATCCGGCAGCGACAATCCGCCCTGGTCAAGGTAGGCGATGACTTGATCCGCATTATGCAGGTCGGATCGGGAATAAAAATTAAACAGCGCCTCGGGGCCCATCAAATGCACCCGGGCAATAGCATCCATCAGCGCCGGCTTGTCGCTGGCTGCCGCGATGTGATCAAGCTCCGGCTTCAGCGAATCAATTCCCTTTGCCTCCACCGCTTTTTCGTCCATGCACGACTCGTAGAAGTCACCAATCTTTTGTTCGACCGCAGTGCGGCTGGGATTATTGGCCGAAGCTTTTTCCAGAATGTCGTGCAGGGTGACGAGGTTGCGTTCGTCCAGTTCGACGAAACTCACCCATGAACTCTGGTCCGGCGGAATTTCCGCAGTCTTCAGCCAATTGCCGCAAGCGTACTGGTAGAAATCGACGCACGGGTCGAGCGTCTTATCAATGTTGGCGATGCTGAAGCCGGAGCTCGGCTTGGCGGTGGAACCACTCTGCGCAAACGCAACAATGATCCCGGCGAACAGGAATGCAGGCAAGAGAAAGTGGGAACGCATAAGACCTCATTTCGATAGAACGGAGATTGTAAGCCCCCAACTTTGGACGAACAAGAGGAGAAAAGGATATGCAGCACGCGGGTGCAAGGTATAATCGCTTTTAAAGAATCCAGCAAAGGTGACGAAAATGGCTCCCACGAACGGTAGTTCCGGCAACGGCAATCATGTTCAGGATGACAACGGACAAAGCGTTCCGCGACCGCGCGCCGAATGGATCTCACGCCGCAAAGCCGACAATCGCGACGGCAATTTTTCTCAGATGCATTTTGCCCGCAAAGGCTTGATCACCGAAGAAATGATCTATGTGGCCGAGCGGGAAAAAATTTCTGCCGAACTGGTTCGCGACGAAGTAGCTCGTGGCCGCATGATTGTTCCGGCCAACATCAATCACCCTGAACTGGAGCCGATGTGCATCGGCGTGGCTTCGCTATGCAAGATCAACTCTAATATTGGAAATTCAGCCGTCACTTCCAACATTGACGAGGAATTAAAGAAGCTGCATACGTCGGTGCATTTCGGAGCCGACACGGTGATGGACCTTTCAACCGGCGGCGACATTCACGAAATCCGCGAAGCGATTCTGCGCCACTCGCCTGTGCCCATTGGAACCGTGCCGATTTACGAAGCCATCTCCCGGGTGAAGCGCATCGAAGACTTGACTGCCGAAGTAATGCTCGAAGTAATTGAAGAGCAAGCCGAGCAGGGCGTGGATTACATGACCATTCACGCCGGCGTGCTCATCCAGTATCTGCCAATGGTTTCCAAGCGCATCACGGGAATCGTAAGCCGCGGCGGCGCGATTCTGGCGCAATGGATGGCTCATCATCACAAGCAGAATTTTCTCTACGAGCGTTTCGACGATATCTGCAAAATTTTCGCCAAGCATGACGTTTCCTTCTCGCTCGGCGATGGCCTGCGGCCCGGCTGCATAGCCGACGCCAGCGATGAAGCCCAATTCGCCGAGTTGAAGACGCTGGGCGAACTGACCAAGAAGGCCTGGGGATACGACGTACAGGTGATGATCGAAGGCCCCGGCCACGTACCGCTCGACAAGATCAAAGAGCAGGTCGACAAAGAAAAAGAACTCTGCTACGAAGCGCCGTTCTACACCCTGGGACCGCTGGTAACTGACATCGCGCCGGGATACGACCACATCACTTCGGCGATTGGCGCGGCCATGATTGGCTGGCACGGCGCGGCCATGCTCTGCTACGTCACGCCCAAAGAACATCTGGGGCTGCCGAACGAGAAAGATGTAAAAGACGGAATCATCGCCTACAAGATCGCGGCGCACGCAGCGGATTTGGCGCGGCATCGTCCGGGCGCCCAGGATCGCGACGACGCCCTCAGTTATGCCCGCTATAAATTCGACTGGGAGAAACAATTCGCACTGTCCCTCGATCCAGAAACCGCGCGTTCCATGCACGACGAGACCCTGCCCGACGACTACTACAAAGAAGCCGCCTTCTGCTCCATGTGCGGCCCCAAATTCTGTTCGATGAATTATTCCAGCAAGGTGGACGAGTACAACAAACAAGTCCACGGCCTGGAAAAGAAAGACTACTCGGAGTTGGTGGAGAAACTGGTCTCGCTCAAGTGAGGCTCACGTAGCGGGCGGACGCCTCGTCCGCCCAGCCTTCAAGACATGGTGCCGGATGTCCCGGCATGAAGAACGTACTGGCCCGCCAACCGCAGGGCAATGGTTGCGGCAAGCCAGATTGCGACCCCGTAAATAATAAAGTTGCTTATTCATGAAACATGAATAATTATTCATATTAACGTACCGATAGAGTGCAGATCCCTGAAAGCGTAACGTGACGTGGCTCACAATGCGCTGTGATGCTGGACGGTGCGGATTCTGAAGAGTTCAGTTGAAATTGAAGCAAGGTGAGCCGCAGTGTCTGTAGGTAAGTCCATCCGGTATTTTTTCTACCTGCTTCTTCTGTGCGGCTTCGTGCCTGCCGCTGCATGCCGTAACTTAGCCGACTCCACAACAGACCAGCAGACAGATGCGCGCCCAGCTCCGTCGAATCTTAGTTTCGTGCGAGCTTTTTCCTCGGCCGACGATGTAAGAAAAGGACTACCCCCAATCCTGGATCGCAGCCTCGACATCATCGCTGGGCCTAAAGATCAGGAACCCCACGTGGACGGACTGCAATCGCCGTCCGCGGTCGCAACCGATTCAAACAACCGCGTTTTCGTTGCCGATCGGGGTGCAAAGGCCGTGCACATCTTCGATTTTGTTCACGGAAAGTATAGCCTTCTAGGCCGCGGCAATGACCGTACAGTCACACCCATCGCGCTCGCTGTCGATGGTCACGACAACCTGTATGTGACCGATGAACTCAGCCGTACCATTCTGGTCTACGACTCAGCGGGGAAGTTTCGCCGCACTTTGGGAAAACTCAGCGAAGACGAATCCTACTTTGAGAGTCCCGCCGGCATCGCCATCGATAAAGCAACCGGACACATTTATGTCTGCGACATGCATCGGCACATGATCGTTGTCCTCGACAACCGCGGCCGATTGGTTGCCAAGGCCGGAAAGCGCGGAGGCGGCGACCGTCCCGGCGACTTTAAACTTCCCACCCAAGCGGTAATTCATAATGGTGAGCTGTTCGTGCTTGATGCCGGCAACAACCGCGTTCAGGTTTTTGATACCGCCCTGCATTTCCGTCGGATCATTAATCTCCCTTACGCGGATGGCCGTACCGGTTTGGCCGTCGACGACCAAGGCAACGTTTATGTCAGCGACCCCGTTGTTGATCGGATTGAAGTTTTCACCCGCGAAGGCCGGCTGCTGTACACGCTTGATCTCGCCTCCATCAAAGCCGCAAATTTGGCCGAGCCTGCGGGAATGTGGATTTCCGCAGGCTCCTGCCTCTACGTACTTGACGCGCAGGAACATTTCGTCGATCTGTTTCAGATCAGCCGACAAGATGCGCAGCGGTGTGAATGAAGCGACCGCACCCGTAAAACACACTTCAAATCCGTTTCCGTACCGCCGAAGTTGTGATCAAGAGTGGCAAGCTGCCGTGCGCGAGAAACTTCTCCTAAAGCTTCAGCCGAGACTGCCGATTAGGATAGCTAAGCGGAGGGACGCGCCTTCCGGACGAGGTCGATCCATGTCAGTCACTTCAATTTCGGCGGCCGGTCTTAGCCAGTACGTTCTCGCATCCAGCAATTCCACCCAACTCAACCAGGCGTTCCAAAGTCTGCAAAACAGCCTAGCCTCGGGCGATCTGACGGGCGCGCAGTCCGCGTTTCAGACGCTGCAAACCCTTTATCAGAACGCGGCCACAGCTAATGGAAGCACTTTGTCGAGCAATTCCCAACTCTCTACCGATCTCACGGCGCTCGGAAGTGCGCTGACTTCCGGCGATCTTTCCACGGCACAGTCTGCGTTTGCGACCCTGCAGAGTGATCTCAAAACTTCTTCGTCGCCATCGCTGACCAATGAGGCTACCGCCGCATCGCAATCACTGCAGTTGGTTGACGAGTTGCTTAGCACCGTCAATCCCAACATCACTTCGAACAGTTCGGATGCAACCACTTCCCTGCTGCAAAGTGTCTACGGAAGCGGTGCGAATCTTAACGTCTTAGCGTAACTGGGAGTCATCATCCGCCGGTAGCGGCTGCCCCACTTCTCGCTGCCTTTGCGAGAAGTGGGAACCATATCATTCGGTATGACGGGCGTGTTCGTCGGTTACAACTATCGGCGCGGCTTCGCCAAGGGATGTGAAAGCTGCGCGGCGAAAGTCAGCGCGGCACTATCGTCTTCCCCTGGCCGCCTCGATCGCGTCGTGCAACTCATGCTCCGCCGCCCGCAGGTGCTCTTCCGCCTTGGCGCCGTGCCCGGCCATGTCGTAATGGTTGGCGGCGCGAGCAGTTTCCATCTCATGAATCGCTTCTTGTACATGGTTATGCACAGATTCCAGATCGTGCCAGTCACGTTGAGCAACCGCGATTCCCGCAGCGAACGAGAGGCACACAGATAGAACGGCAACTGCAAATCCTTTTCTCATTTTCCCTCTCAAAATATGGATTTAGCCCATTCCGGCTTGTTAGTGATATTCGCATTCTCCCCGGCAACTGTTCAGCTGTCAAATCAAAATCGACACGATCGAGCACCAAAGCTCATGGCCTTGTTCCTCGCGCGCTCGCCCGGCTACAATGGATTGCGTCCGGTATTCGTGCCCTCTCGAGTTGAGTCGGACACTGGAATTTTTTTGAACAGCAGATTCCGGGCCGCGCCGGTAGGTGAAATTGCGAAGCGGACATCCCTTGAAGCTACTGCCACTCTCGCTGTTAATTCTCTCGATTGTTGTCGCTGTGAAACCCGCGGGCGCGGTGACTCGCCACTATTACATCGCTGCCGAAGACGTCACCTGGGACTACGCTCCCAGCCAACATGATTTAATGCGCGGCTCGGTAATTCCTCCGCCGTGGACGGTGCGCACGCAGTGGCCCAAAACCCGCTTCATCGAATATACGGATTCCACTTTCTCTGTCCGCAAACCGCAACCCGAATGGCTGGGCATTCTCGGGCCAATTATTCGCGCCGAGGTGGGGGATCACGTCGAAGTAGAGTTTCTCAACCGCTCAAAAATAATGCACAGCATGCACCCGCACGGCTTGCGGTACGACAAAGACAATGAGGGCGCATTTTACCTACCGTATGGCAAAGGCTCGCGGGTAGGCCCACAAGGCCGGTTCACTTACCATTGGTTTGCCGATGAAGGCAGCGGTCCCGGGCCGGGGCAATTAAGCTCTGTGGTTTGGTGGTACCACGCGCACACCGACGAACCAAAGGAAACTAATGCTGGTCTGCTTGGCCCAATCATCGTTACCGCCAAGGGCAAAGCCCGCCCCGATGGCACGCCCAAGGGCATAGATCAGGAATTTGTTGCATGCTTCATGATTTTTGACCAATTGCGCGGGAAGCAAGAGGGACTGTTCTATTCCATCAACGGGTACATTTTTGGAAATTTACCCGGCCTCATCATGAAGCAAGGCGACAAGGTGCGCTGGTACGTGATGGGGATGGGGAATGAGATCGATGTTCACAGTCCTCATTGGCACGGGAAGACGGTCAGCGACGGTCACCAGAACGTGGACGTGGTCCAGCTTATGCCCGGGACCACGAAAGTAGTTGACATGCTGGCGGACAACCCCGGCACGTGGATGTTTCATTGCCACGTCAACGATCACATCGAAGGCGGAATGATGGCCACGTACACCATTTACAAGCCTCCGACCCGAAGTTGCCCAATCCATTTTGTCGGCGCTCAGTTCTGGAACGGCGGGCCCAATTACACACTCACGGTGAAGAACACCAGCGGGAAAAAAATCAAAGGGTACACGCTGACTTTCGAGCATTTCATCGCGCCTGAACTCTTGAACCACCCCTACATCGACACCTGGGGTTCAGACCAACCGCTCGATCCGGATCGCGAACAGACGATCGAGATGAAAGCTTATCCGGGAGCGAGTGATCACATATTAGGCTGGGTGCTCATGCCCACAAAAATCCTATTCGACGATGGCACCTCGTGGACGCCGCAAGAACGCGGCGAATGTTTCGGGGCTTTTTGGAAAGATGCCGATCATCCTGATTTGAAAATTGTGCCTCCCGAACAACTCGAAACCAATCCCGACTGATGGCGCTTTGATCCCCAGCAAAACCGCGAGGAAAACTTTGTGTGCTAGAATCCTTGTCCGGCGCACTTCCCAGCCCCAGAAGGATCCCCACGATTATGAAGACTCTATCTCATTTTCTAATCACGGCGCTCGCGGCTTGCATTTTCCCGATTGCAGCATTCCCCCAGAACAATACCGATGTGCCACATGTTTCCGGCAGAGTTCCGGTCCAGGGTGTTGGCCGCGAACTCTCGGCCGACCGTGCGACTCCGCCACGCAGCCGTCAGACTTCCAGCGTGGTAAGCCCTAAGGCCAATCCCTGGAAGCTGCAAGCCACGTTGCCTGGGGCCGTAATCCACGACATTTCTTTTCCCACGTCGAAGATCGGCTACGCCGCCGCCGAGGCCGGTCAAGTCTGGAAAACGACCGACGGCGGTGTCCACTGGACCGAAGTTCTGAACCTTAGTTATCCGTGGTATTGGTACGGCGTGCACGCCTTCAATGCCAAAGACGTGATTATCTCCGGCTTTTACGATTCGTCGACATTTGAAGGCATCATCCGCTGGAGCCACGACGGAGGCACTACGTGGACAAACGATATTGTTCTAACCTCGACCGGATGGGTACAGCGCGCCCGTTTCGCGAACCGCAAAGACGGCCTGATCATGGACCTGGTTGACGGCTCTTCAAACTCCGCACAATACACGACCGACGGTGGCGCGACGGCGGCAGACTGGACGAACGTGGTATCGAACCCCGATGGCGGCTGGTTCGGTCTCGAATTCAGCCTTCTGCCCAATTTGCACGCACGCGCCTCCGGCGTCAACTACTGCGACAGTACCGACGCCGGAGCGGTCTGGACTTGTGGCGCATCCATTGATTCGGTGTTCGACGGCCCGGTGTTCTTTGCGAATGATAAGTCCGGATGGGTGGGCGGAGGCGAGATTTCTCCTAACGTGGAGGGCTGGGTACATCGCACCGCCGACGGTGGGAAAACTTGGAGCGGACGTACCCTTGATGACCCTTGGCCGATCCGTGAAATTCTCTTTGTCACGCCGAAGGTCGGTTGGGCCGCGGGCGGGAACGTCTATTCCCAGGTCGGTGGCGCGTACTTCAGCCGCGATGGCGGAAAGACCTGGACGGTCGACGTGAATACCGGCGCGGAAATGGATGCCTGCGACAGTCAGCGTGAAGGCACCAAGTTCCAGGTGTGGTGTGCCGGCTACAATTACAACGGCTCGTTCAACGGAGTGATCTATACCCTGAAAGGCATAGCAGCGCAATAGCGTGCCCGCGGTCAAACACAAACGGTGGCGCGGCTGGCCCACCTTTGCGGCTTTGGTTTTGGCAAAGGTGGGAACTCATGCGCTCTGCGTCACCGAGGGTTTTAATGATCGTTTTCCAGCACCTTGGCGGCGCGATTCAATGCCGCAGCGAGAGCTTCAATTTGCTGTCGAGTACGAGTTAAATCGTGCTGCTCGATGGCTTCATTAATTCCGGGAATAACTACGGCTGCATATCCGGTGTACTGCCCAGGCGCATAAATCGCATGGCGGAACCATGGACGATTGGGCAAGCCTTCGGGCATGAGAAGTGCGCGCTCGGTGTCGCGCAAGGCGCAGTTGAGCTTGGCAACATCGCGCGGAGGATTTTCTTGGCGGCCAAGAGTCTTCGCGGCGGCCTGTTCGAAGTGATGTGCAGCTTGCGACGCATCGCCGAAATTCACGGTTTCACCCGAGAATTCGGCTTGCGCTTTCTTCTTGGCTGAGTCGATGTAGACGGCGATCTCTCTCGCGTATTCCTCATAGTCGTAGGGCAGAACATCAGCGTCTGCCATGCGAATAATCGAGAGTCCGAAGATGCGAGCCATCTGCTGCTCGTAGCGAAAATCGGGATCGCCGAATTTTTTGAACCAATTAAAATTATCGAATGCCGAGTGATACACGCCGTAGGAGCCGGTCGAACTCACATCGGCGGAAGGCACACCGAGATGCTGCAAGAACACTGTGTAATCCGATCCGCTGCCTAAATCACCCACCGGCACATCGGCCTTCGACTGCGCTACTGGTAAGCGCTTACTGTCACCGATCGCTTCAGTCGGAGATTGAACTGATTCGACTCCGGGCTGACTTTCTTTTTGCCAGTTGTCGTAGACGCTTCCACCCTTAGGCGAAGGAACGGATCTAGCTACATCGCGCAGAAATTGCTTCAGGCTGGGCACGGAAGCGGCTCCAAATTTCGGGCCGGAAACGGCAACGTCCATGTTGAAGTAGGCTGCGGCTGCCCCCAATTCGCTCTCGTGTTGTTCACCCCATTCAGTGGAACCGATCAAGCCTTCTTCTTCCGCGTCCCAACTGCCGAGAACTATGGTGCGCTTGGGCTTCCAGCCTGACTTCAGCAATTCGCCCATTCCGTGTACAGCTTCGAGCATGGCTGCAGTCCCGCTGTTCGGATCGACCGCCCCAAAGACCCAGGCATCGCGGTGATTCCCTGCGACCACCCATTCGTCAGGAAGCTCGCTTCCGCGCACACGGCCGATCACATCCCAGATGGTGCGGAATTGGTAATCCTGTTTCAAATGCATCTTCACCTTCACCGGGCCAGGTCCAACGTGATAGGTGAACGGCAACGCGCCCTGCCAGTCGCGCGGCGAATCCGGCCCCCCAAGGTATTCAAGAATGGGCCACGCATCAGCGTATGACAACGGTGTGGTAGGAATTTTCGGCAACTGCGCGGACTGTTCGGGCGGTATGCGCTTGTTGTCTGGAAGTGACGGGACCGAAGCAATGCCTGGCGTAGTGGGATCTCCGGGAAACTGAAACATATACCCGATAGAGCCGCGTTGCACGCCCGTATCGGGACGCCACGGACCTTGCGGATATTTGTCGCCGCGCCGCCAGCCATCATCGCTCGGATCCGAATAGATGATCAATCCCGCAGCACCATGCTCCTGCGCGACAAATGCTTTCACTCCGCGAAAATTTTGCCCATAACGTACCAACACAATTTTGCCGCGTACATCCACCTTCATTTGGTCGAGCTTTTTAAAATCATCGGGCGAGCCATAATTGGCGTAGACCACCTCAGCCTCGACGTCGCCCGACGGCGACATCGCATTGTAAGGCGTGACCACTCGTGGATCGTCGGCATAGGGGTCGCCTTGCACATGCTCGCGGGTGGGTCCGTGCATGTGAACATTGGCGGGAGCAGTAACATCCACGCTGATCTCGGCGGGATAGTTCATCCACACGCGATACTCGATCGTCTCTACGTCGAGGCCGGCTTCACGGAATTTTTGCGCGACGTAATCGGCAGTCGCCTTGTCTTCGGGCGAGCCGGCAATATGCGGTGCTTGAGTCAGAATACGGAGATGTTGTTCAGCAAGTTTTGGATCAGGAACAGCAAGGAACATGCTCTCCTGCGCTGTTTCCGCGGATGAATCACGAACGCCAAAAATGGCGCTGGACGACTTCGCTGTTCCATGCGCGGCTTGGCTCTGGGAAAGACTTAACAGTAAAAGGCTGCAACATAAAATCGAGGCAGATCGAGTAGCCATGTGAGTTCGTAGTGAAAGAGGTAAGTGTACATGATTGACTGCGTCAGCGGCTGTCGACGGCGATTCAAGCGGTCCGTATAAGTGCCCTCATCAGTTCGCTGTTTTCTCTTACCGCTCGCGAGACTATAAACTGCTACCATGCCGGTCAAAGATGCTACTAAACGCTTCTCTTCCCGGGTGGACGACTACGCACGTTGCCGGCCTGGTTATCCGCCTGAAATTATCGAACTGTTGAAAAAAGAATGCGGGTTGACGCCCGATTCGCTGATCGCCGATATTGCTTCCGGCACCGGTATCTTTACGCGCATGCTGCTCGAAAATGGCAATCGCATTTTCGGCGTAGAGCCAAACGAGGAAATGAGGCGAGCCGGAGAACGCTTTCTGGCCGATTACCCGCGCTTCAAAAGTATTGTGGGAACTGCGGAGGCAACGACGCTTCCAGACCACAGCGTCGGCTTTGTGACAGCGGCCCAAGCGGCGCACTGGTTTAATCGTGAAAATGCTCGTCTCGAATTCATCCGCATTCTAAAACCCGGCGGTTGGCTGGTGCTGGTGTGGAATGATCGTCGCATGGACGCAACTGAATTTCAGCGCGACTACGAACAACTGCTTCGTACTTATGGTACCGACTACGAACTGGTGCGGCGACATGGCATGGCTCTTGCCGTTGAAAC
>Ga0182015_10000687_pt1 | contig 47737 bp, 45 predicted proteins | sample 712P3MmetaG_FD_120478 | JGI IMG/M metagenome (GOLD analysis project Ga0182015, IMG submission 120478) | Permafrost microbial communities from Stordalen Mire, Sweden - 712P3M metaG | ecosystem: Environmental > Terrestrial > Soil > Wetlands > Permafrost | place: Sweden: Stordalen | collected...
CTGCGTAGCGCAAATCCTGAAGGAAGGTCAACATCGTCACTCCTCTGGCCAGAGTCAGTGCTCCTGCATTCTACGTTGCAGCGAGCTGATTGGTTCCGTTGCGTTCGTGGACGCATGCGTGACGGGGCAGGTCTCAGATTGCCGAAAGGGGAGAAGGCCTGAAGCAAGTTACTCAAAACCGGGCTTTGCCGGCATTAGCCAACAGCGATCCTGGAATATTGTTCCATCGGATATTCCGGTTCAAAGGTGTATTCGGGCCATGTGATACCCCGAACAGCAATTGAGAATGGTTGTACGCCAGCAACGATTACGATCTCATCGCCGGAGTCTGCTTGAAGAATGATGCCTGACTCGCATTGCACACCCGATTCTTCAATGGCCAGCTTCGATATTGACAAGTTCTCTTGAAAGACTGAAGGCGCCTCGAGCACGATCTCCCGAGTTTCTGCTTCGTAGACACGACTAAACTGTAGGACGCCAACTTCTCTACGCTCCGCCACATCCTGCATATCAGAATGTATGTATGCGGCATCGGGCCCAGCCGGATGTAGTCGGCCCGCTCTTCGGTGAGGCTCAGGCAGATCAGCCCGCGCCCGTACTTTGAAAAGAGGAGTTTCGTCCCCAGCTAACCGTTGCACTACACCAGCCGCAGCACTTCTGTCGGACCCCGCTGGAGGTGCAGCCTATCCAACTCACGTCTCACCTTGTTCAGCCCGTAGACGCAGGCCTCGAAGTTCTGCGCCAGCCTCTCGAAGAGGGGAGCCTCTGCGGCAAACTCGAATACATTGAACTGGCTTACGACGTAATAGCTGTCTTTGCCTGCCTGCACCATCTCCAGGAAACTCTGCGCGTCCATGCGCGGCCGCGATTGGATCAATTCCGGATACATACCAGTATGGAAGAGCGAGTAGTCCCCGATGTGCTTTCGAATTGCGCGCTCTGCATCAAACGAGGCCGCTGATCCATACACCGGGTCGCTGGCGAACAGCATGCTGGCTATGCCTTGCAGTGGACGCCCTTGCGCGTCGCGCAGACGATTGAGCTGATCCAGGTCGCCAAAGTCGGTCAGCATATCGGCGATGTAACTGGTCACTTCAGGGTCATCGATGCCGACGTGCTTGGAGTAGCAATCGGCCACGACCTCGTGGAAGAGTTGGCGAAGGGAATGCTGCTCCGGAACCATAGGCACCTCCGTGGACGGCACGTGAGTTCGCCGCGCGTAACCCAATGTTTCCCTTAAGGCTGTGCAGTACTATCGGCGATTCGAGGGGAACGTTCACGCCGGTAAATGCAGAGAGGTCAGCGCCTGAAACGCGTGCTTCCAGCTAACCCGGGAAGAGCTTTGGAGTAAGTCGAGGAGGCACCGATTCGGGCGACAAAGATTTCCAAATTGTAGGACTAAAACGAGACTTCGCTGAAACATTCTCGGCCAGATGCCGATAGGGAACTGTCTTTGATCGTTCGCAAGATAATTCAGTCCGAAAAGGGGTCACCTTGGCTATCTCCTCCCTTCTACCGGCCTCGCTTTTAAATGGTTCGCTGGCCACCGCCCTGACCGCGAGCACCCAGCAAACCAGCACACCGCAAACGAGCAACGCAAGCACCGCGGCGTCCAGTGTCGACAGCAACTCCTCCAGCAACCCGGCCAACGTCCTCACCCGGGATGTTGTCAATTTGTTAAAAGCCCTGGCTTCTGGAGATGTTTCCGGAGCAAAGACCGACCTCGCTAAATTCAAGACGGACCTGAAGGCTCAGGAGGCCAGCACCACGACGAGCAACCTGGTGAAAGACACGACCTCGCTGCTCAAGGACCTGAGCGCCGGAAACGCTTCCGCGGCAAAGACGGACGTCGCCAAGGTTCAGGCGGATTTGCAGGCACAGGACGCCTCCAGCTCTACCAGCAAAACATCCAGCGCGCAGACCGTGAGCCCGCTTGATACCCTTGTCGGCAAAATATCGAACTCGCTCAGTTCGGGAAGCGTCTCGGATGCCCTGCAGGATCTAGCTAGCTACCTGGTGCAGAACGGACAGGGTTCCGGAAGTCTGATTAACACTACCGCTTAGCATTGTGATTTTCTGTTGCCGTTGAGCGCGTTGTAGAGAGGTGGCACCCCGTTGTTGAATCAAGACGCGTCATTAGCAGATCCTGCACGGCTTGATGAATACGCTCCACAGCCGGACGCCGGTAGTCCCAGCGCCGGTCTGCTTCTGGTTGTTCGACGACCATGGTTGCATTGGCTTCAAAGAGTAGAACCTCGCCCTGCTGATTGAGACCGAAATCGATGCCGCCGTAGTCGAGGCCGACCACCGCCTGCAATTGTTCAAGCACGGCCACTGCCTTGCGACCCAGGAAGCTGGGCATATCGGTCAGAAAGTTCGCTTCTTCAGCGCGGTGTTCTGCGCAGTCTTGCATGTCGGCAGTGAAGTAGTGAATTTTCCAGGTTTGCGCAATGGCCAGGTGCAGTGGATAAAGCTGCCCACCCACCATCATTGCGCGGTACTTCCGCGTGTAGCCGTCGGCGCTGCGGGCATCGAGATACTCGATCGCCAACACCCTGGCCTCGGGCCTTCCGGAGCCAGGCAGGGCAGCCACCGCGGCCGTGAGCGCCCCGGGCGTTTCCACGCGGACAAAATGTTGCCCCATGTGGAAGCCCGGCGCGCGCAGAAGCAGGGGGAAGTTGAACCCATGATCGGCAAGGGCGGCGGGTCCATCTTTTCCCGCCAGCAATGCATGGGGAAACATTGCAGTTACCGGTGCGACCAGGCCCGGCAGCTTACCCAGGCGGATCGCATTCTCACAACGGCCCGTAGCCGCCACCGCGCGCGGCGCGTTCACCACCGGGGCCGGCGTACAGGCGAGCAGCGACTCGGCGCGCCTCAACGCCTCCGCTGCCACGTCACAATCACCGATACCATTCACCACCAACCGGTGCTTGGGCAGGGCAGCCTTGCGGTCGTAGAAGTCTGCGACCACAACCTCGGTGGCGAAGATACGATCGTCCAGCAGCTTCTCGATAGGCGTGTTGCCACCCGTCGAAGAGACCAGCAGCAGTACTTGAATCGGTTGGCCCGTCCCCCGGTACGGAGACGTGAAGTGGTTCTTCTGGCCAAAGGCTTTGCGCTGGTGTATCTTCGCGGCTTCCAGCTCACCCAGCCGGGTCAGGGCGTAATACATCCCTCCGTGCGCCTGGGGAAATTCCGGGTCGATACGCAGCGCTGCTTCGTAATGGGTGCGGGCCGCTGCGGGATCGTCGCCTTCCAGCAACACACTCCCCAGGTTGACCCGGCACACAATATCGTTCGGATAGTGCTTGACCGCTTCGGTGTAGACCATCTGTGCGGCTTTGCGCTGCCCAGTGTTGACCAGCAGTCTTCCGAGCCCGGATAGGTTGAGCAGGTGCGCAGGATCGAGTTCGACGACTTTTAGATAATCGTCTCTGGCTTCGAGGTTACGGCCCATCTCCGCCAGAAGGAACGCGCGCTTGACGCGCAAGGAGACTTCGTTCTCCTTCGGTATGGGTGGCTGCAATTGCGCATCGAGCAGAATGAGGTCGGCCTCCCGATCGAGCCATGGCTGCCACACGGCCTCGCCCCCTGTTGTACGGGCAGTCGATTGCAAAGCCCGACCCACGGCCAGTGTTTTCGCGACCAGCGTGTCCATTTCCGCGTGGGTGGTGCGATGGTTCACGATGGCCGCGCGGATGGCCACACGGCCGCCGATGATCGTCGTCGAGGGTGCAACCGCGCCCGATTCCTGCAGCGCAATGACCAGCCGGCGGTTGAGCTGGTCTTCGAACTCGTCTGTCGCGGAACGGGGCGCGGTGGCAAAACAGTAGCGGAAACAGACAATGTTCAGTTCAACCGTAGCCATCAGGGCAAGCTCCGGCGACGCGACGATGCGACTCTCAAGATAGCGAGCGAGGTTGCAACTGCGATGGATGGCGGCTCCGATCGCGTTTAGTCCGTACACCTTGAGCGTAGCCCAGGTCTTGAACGCACGAAAGCTGCGCGAGAGCTCGAGGCCCAGGTCGCACGGCCAGGGCGAGCCGGCCGCCATGCCTCGTTGTTCCCGAGTGAGATAGGCGCACGTCGAGACGAACGACTGCTGGTGACGCGCGCCATCGCGCACCAGCAAAAAACCGGCGTCGTAGGGCACCTGGGCCCACTTGTGGAAGTCGAAGGCCAGCGAGTCGGCTTGCTCGATGCCTTTGAGTCGGGGCGCCAACTCCGGCGCAAGCATCGCCAATGCACCGTAGGCCCCGTCTACGTGGAACCAAAGCTGGTGTTCGGCGCACAGCTCTGCGATTCCCGCCAGATCATCGATCGCGCCGGTATCCACGGTTCCCGCGGTACCGGTGACCAGAAACGGAGTAAAGCCTCGAGCTCGATCCGCGACGATGGCTTGTTGCAAAGCTTTGAGGTCGATCCGCTGGCGCCCGTCTACAGCAACCAGCCGCAGCGCTGTACTGCCCAGCCCTGCGAAATCGAGGGCTCGCCCCATGCTTCCATGCACGGCCGTCGAAGCATAAGCGGTCAGCTTCTGAGCCGACTGGGTGACGCCATTCAGGCGAACATCGCACCCCAGACGGGCATCGCGCGCCACCACCACGGCGAGGAAGTTTGCCATCGACGTGCCGGAGACAAACACTCCGCTCGCTGCTTGAGGAAAGCCGAAGAGGGTGCGCATCCAACTGGTAACTTGCTTCTCGACTTCAAGAGGGATCTGGTCGCGGCCGCCCACGTTGGCGTTAAGCCCGGCGGCCAGCATCTCTGCCAGCATACCCACGGCAGTTCCTCCACCTTGTACCCAACCGAGAAAACCAGGGTGGCCGTTGCGTGCGACGAAGGGGAGGATCGAGGTCATGAACTCTTCATGGACCTCTGCGATGGGCGTGGGCTCCGCCGGCAGGGCCTGACGAAAACGTGCGCGTACCTGGTCCGGGATCACTTGCCAGACGGGACGCTCGCGGATGCTTTCCATGTAACCGAGCATGTCGTCGAGCATGTGGTGGGCTTGTTCCCGAAAGGCTCCCCAATCGACCGGGTCCAGGGACGGTGTCTGCGGGTGACTATGGTCGTCTGCTGCGATGCCGTCGTTCAATCCCGTTCTATCTCCAAACACAGTGTCTGCCAATAGGGCAGATACTTTCTGACCTCTCTACCAGCAATCGGGTTGCCATCTCTGACTCATGCGCGGTTTGGAGCTCATCGTTTGCAAAGAAGCGCCTCTCACCGCCTGGTGCACGGCATCGATCGACTCAAGACTGGTCGTGGATGCCTCCCTCTGCGAAAAGGTCGAGCACCTTTCTAATACGGATCTCATTTACGGGCTAACTGGGTACACGAAGCACCCGGCGGCCGGCACCCTGTCGCACAATCCGGCCAACGCGTCACCGGTCGTGGTGTTTGCGGACGATCTAAAGTAACCATGTCTAAATGGACAGACAATCCCTGCCGATACACGATTTGATTACTCGCTGTAAGCCATAGCCAAACGGCTTACAGGAAGTGGGGACGAGAGGGAATGATGTTCACACCGCAATTGAATGCGGCTGGCTTGTTGGACGCTTCGGTGCAGAGGATGGTAACAGCCAACGTCGCGGGCGGAGCTGACCCTGAAGCGCGCTTTGCCCTTGCGTACGAGGCGGCATTAGATCTTTGCGAGCAACATTGTGAGGCCGCGATATCCGGCTCCTGGCTCGACCCCGTGATCGAAGACGACGATGCTCTGGCAGTCGCTGAGTTTAGCGGACCGGGCATCCCATGCGTACTCAACGCCGCAAGCGGCGGCAACCGCCAGCGCACACCCATTGCAACCGTCGAAGAGACATGGCGGGAACGTCTCCACGGTTACGGCCTCACGCCTCTGGCAAAAGTCGCGAGTGAACTCCAAAGTAACTCTTCTGATCGCGAATCAACCGCCATGATGGCAAACCCAGTCTCGGTGAAGAGTCAGCTTGCTCATTGGATGGACGCGCACGCGCTCGTTCGATCCACTCATCATTGTGCAATGTATTGCCGAAGGGGGATGGAGGCTGTGGGCCTGACGACCGGGGACAGACCTCAGTCAGGGGATGCCGGAGATTATGGGCCGTTCTTATTACGGCATGGGGCGCAGGTAGTGCCGTTGGAGGCGTACACTCCGCAAGTTGGGGACACGGTTGTATTCGACAAGACCGACCAACATCCAAATGGACACATCGAGATTTACGATGGCCGCCAGTGGGTCTCAGACTTTATGCAACGTAGCTTTTCTCCTTACCGTGATGCGGGCAGTACACCGCCTTTTACAATCTATCGGCTTACCTAACGTCAGCAATGGGCACAGGCAGCCATACGTATGAGTTCACGGGGGATCAGGGCCGCACGGTTGCAAAGCACCGAAGGCGCCGCCCGGGAACCGCAACACCCACTACAAGAATCTGCCCCGCAAAAACCAAAGCAGAGTTGCCGATCAGCGTGGAGGTAGTCAAGCAGTGTCGATTGCTTTGAAGGGTGAAAAGCGAGTCCCGCGCACCGGCAGTGACCGCGGGCAGCGAAAGGATGCCGACGAATCAGAGGAAAGACTGCGCCAAGCCCAAAAAATGGAGGCGGTGGGCCAATTAGCCGGTGGAGTGGTGCATGACTTCAACAACCTTCTCGAGGTCATCCTGGGTTACAGCGAGATTTTAGAAGGCCAGGAGGCCTTGCCCGAGCCAGCGCGCAAGATGATCGCCGAGATTCACAAGGCAGGTATCTCCGCCAGGAAACTTACCCAGGGTCTACTTGCCTTCAGTCGCCGCCGGGTGTTGCCGCCAGTGGCATTGGATTTAAACGAGACCGTCGCGCGCATGGCGACGATATTGAATCGAATGGTCGGTGATCATGTCGAACTGGTCCATGTTCTGGGGAAGAATCTGGGCGCGATCAAGGCCGACGCCGGCCAAGTGGAGCAGGTTCTGATGAACCTGGCAATCAATGCTCGAGACGCTATGCCGGAGGGCGGAATCATCAGGATCGAGACGGCGAACATAGAGATCGACGACGCCTATGCCCGGAAATACCCTGGAACCGCGCCCGGACCGTACGTGATGCTGACCGTGAGCGATGCGGGAACCGGAATTGATGCGGAAACACAGTCCCGCATGTTCGAACCTTTTTTCAGCACCAAAGCCTCCGGCCGAGGTACTGGGCTCGGCTTGTCGACGGTCTATGGCATTGTCAGGCAGAGTGGGGGTGCGATCGCTGTACACAGTGTGCCGGGCAGCGGAACAGCGTTCAAGATCCATTTTCCGCGATGCGATCAATCTCCGGTGGTTCTGCAGCAGAACAGGGCGATGCCATTACCTGGTGGAACAGAGACCATTCTCCTGGTGGAGGATGCCGTGCCTCTGCGCGTGCTGACGCGACGGATTCTCGAAGACTGCGGATATAAAGTGTTCGATTCGGGTGATCCGGTCGAAGCGCTTCGCATGGCAGAACAGTGTCCGGGACCGCTCCCTCTGATGATCACGGATGTGGTTATGCCGGGCCTCAGCGGTTTTGATCTTGCCCAACGGCTCGCTGCGTTCAGACCGGAGACCAGGGTGCTGTATGCGTCGGGGTGCGGCGACGATTCGAATGGTCATTTGCGGGCGCAAGGACAGAACTACGCATTTCTTGAAAAGCCCTTCACGCGAGAAGATCTGGTACGGAAGGTACGTGAGCTTTTGGATTCGCCGATACGTCTTGCTCCGGGCGCCGCGCTTGCGCCGGGTTCGACGCTCTATCGATGTGGCTAATCGTTGCCGGAACCCGCGGTGCTCTGCGGTGTCGATGTGCCTGTTCCTGTCACACTTATGCTTATGTCTGTCTGGGCCGCTCGGGCCACCACGCCTTCTGGGTAGCATGAAGCCGTTGTTGAGAGCTCTGCTGGAGTAGCTGTTTTGTTTTGCCGATACAGGAGAAGGGAATGCAGTGCTCATGGGAGGCTGCTCCGTTACGCCTTGTCTCCCTGGCGGAAGAATACCGTTCGGGCAGGAAGGAATAGAGAATGTTCTCGATTATAGGAATTCTTCTTGTCTTCGCCTGCGTCATCACCGGCTACCTCATGGAAAAGGGAAAACTAGGCGTCCTCGTCCAACCATCGGAACTGGTTACCATCGGGGGCGCGGCGATTGGGACGGTGTTGGCAGCCAACCCCATGTATGTGCTGAAGAAAATGATCGCCGGGCTCATGGGCGTCATCAAAGGATCGCCTTACACCAACCAGCGGTACGTGGAGACGCTCAAGATGATGTTCGATCTCTTCGCTAAATCCCGCAAGGAGGGTGCGATTGCCATTGAGGGCGATGTGGAAGAGCCGGACAAGAGCCCGATATTCTCCAACTACCCAGCGTTCCTTGCCGACCATCACGTTCGAGACTTTGTATGTGACACCATGCGCATGGTTATCACCGGTGGGGTGACTGCGTTTGATACCGACCAGATGATGGAACTCGATATGGAGATCCATCACCATTCGACGAACATGCCGGGCCAGGCGTTGACCAGCATGGCGGATGCGCTGCCTGGGCTGGGAATCGTCGCCGCTGTGCTGGGTGTGGTGGTGACGATGGGTTCGCTCGGCGGCCCGCCAGAAGAGATCGGACACAAGGTAGCTGCTGCCCTGGTCGGCACCTTCCTCGGCATCCTGTTGTGCTACGGAGTGGTAGGGCCGCTGGCCGCCAATATGTCCAAGCTCGTGGACGAAGAACACAGCTACTACAGCGTGCTCCGGGTAGTCATGCTCGCCTTTATCAAGGGCGTCTCTCCCATTATGGCGGTCGAACTGGGCCGGCGCGCGATTCCCGGCCACTGTCGTCCCACTTTTGCCGAAGTGGAGAAGAAATGCCGAGAGAAAGTCGCGGACCCTGCAACTGTAACCAGCGCCGCGTAGATTCAGCAAACCATGGCAGACGAAGAACCGATCATCATCATCAAGAAGAAGGGCGGGCACGGCGGCCACCACGGCGGAGCCTGGAAGGTGGCCTATGCCGACTTTGTCACTGCGATGATGGCATTATTTATCGTGCTGTGGCTGATGAACAGCAGCAAGCCGGTGCAGGAGGCTGTCGGTGGATACTTTCGCGATCCGAATGGCATCGCCGAGAAGAAGGGATCTGCCGTGGACGGCGCCGGCTATGCCGTCGCCCAAAAAAAAGAAGACATGGCCAAGTTGAAGGAAGAACTGATGAGTGCCATGGAACAACTGCCGAGCTTCGAGAAGATCAAGAAGCAGATTGCCATGACCGTCACGCCTGAAGGCTTACGCATCGAGATGATCGAAGATCCAAAGGGAACCTTCTTCGAGAACGGGAAGGCACAGCCAACGCCGGAACTCCAAAGCCTGCTGAAGGTGCTGTCGGCCGAAACGGGCAAGTTGCCGAATTCGGTCTCTATCGAGGGGCACACCGATTCCAAGCCTTTCTCCGATTCGAAGGTTTACGGCAACTGGGAGCTATCGACGGACCGTGCAAATATAGCCAGGCGCCTGATGGAGTCGAGCGGTTTACGGCCCAACCAGGTGGTGCAAGTGCGCGGCTACGCGGATCAGAATCTCCGCAACCCACTGAAACCGGAGGATGCTTCGAATCGTAGAGTCACTATCATCATTCAATATCTCCACAAACCGGACGAGGCCGCAGTCATCAGTGACGGCAGTCTTCCGGCAGCCAAGTTGCTCAACGGTGCGACGCCGGACGCGGCTAAGAATCCGGTAACGGCGCCGCCGGCGGCTAAGGAATCGGCAACCACTGCGAAGAAGCCGGGGACTTAGCAAGCCGCGACCGGGTTACATGTGCTCTATAGATATCCGCTTACTCGGGGAGTCGAGCCACCGGCCAATTGCCGGTATGGCCTGCGACGGAAGCAATAAATTCAATGGTCATCGTGCGTTCCCAGGGTGAGTGAAAATGGAACACGAGTCCTACCTGGTGCTTTTCGATGTAAGCGACCTGGGCGTCGAGTTTAAGTATGCCGAGTGGATGGCGAAGTATGAGTAACCCCGAGCTGCCGGCGATCACGGGTCCATCGAACTCGGCGCGAATGCCCGCGTCGCTGACGTCCCTGCAAAACCCGCGGATCGTCTCCCCTCCCGCCACAAACTCAACGTCGAAGCCCGTGCTCATACGCGGCTGTCGATATTCAAAGTTGCGGATGGTGTCCAAGTCTTCCATTTCGGTCAGGCCTCTCTCGGTTCAGAAGGCGGGACAAACGGGGTGGGTCAATCTATCAATTAGGTCTATCGACCGAAGTCGCTCCAGGTTTCAACGAGTTATCCCGAATCGTGTGCCTCTATCGCCAGGGTCACTTACCGTAACAATCACGCGACACTGGGTTAGCAGGTAGCAATGACTTCTGGGTCCGTACCACCGAAAGTACCGATAGCCGATATGCCGGTTGAAGACGCTTCTGCCTCGCCGGCAGCGGAGAGCTCCTTGCCTGATCGATCAAGAGTATCGGCGGCGCCTAAGATCCTAATTGTTGAAGATGATGTTCCTCTGGGTAAGTTTCTCAGCCGGGCGCTCACGCTAAAGCATTTTGCTGTTGAGGTAAGCCTTGACGGGGAGACCGCCTGGGAGGCATTTCAGAAATCCGTCTATGACCTTGCAATTCTTGATCTCAACCTCCCCAGAATGGACGGAATGGCCCTGTTGAAGCGGGTTCGTGAGAGCCGTCCGGCGCAACGCATGCTGGTGCTGACGGCGAGAAACCGTACCGAAGACCTGGTATCGGCTCTTGAACAGGGTGCCGACGACTGCCTGTTCAAACCTTTTTCGTTTTTGGAATTGCTGGCCCGAGTCCGCGGTTTGCTACGCCGCGACTCCTCCTCTGCCCTGGGTTCATCGAAGATTGGCGACCTGGTCATCAACCGGGAAGAACGCCGGGTACTGCGGGGGGCGCGCCGAATCGAGTTAACACCGCGGGAGTTTGCGATTCTGGAGTACTTGATGGACAACGCGGGCAAGACTGTATCGCGCACAACGCTTATGCGCGAAGTGTGGAACGTTCCATCGGATCCCACAACCAATATCGTCGACGTGTACATGAAGTATTTGCGCGACAAGGTGGATACGGAGGGGGAAGTGAAATTGATACACACCGTCAGGGGCGTTGGGTACGTCTTAAGAAATGATTAGTACAGGTAGATTTGAGGAACCATCGGTGTCGGTAGCTGTGCCGGCAATGCTTTGCTCGCACCTGGCGCGCGGGCTGCATGCCGCTGCACAGCCGCTTACCATTCTTCTGGCCAGCCTGGGCAAAGAGCACACTGACCCCATGAGCACGGCCGAACTGCGGGAACTTACGGCAAGCTCTGCTATTCAGGTTCAGAGAGTCTGTTCTCTCTTCAACTGCCTGCAGCAGTTGGTCATCGCCGAGAGCACAACACCCCAACTATCCTCAACGCCGATTCTGCCTCTGCTCACGCATGTGGTCGACGGAGTTAACCAGATGTTTGAAAAGGACGGGATGTCTTTTAGCTCCGTTCTGCCCGATAAGTGCCTCCCCGTGCTGATCAACCGCGGTAGAACCCGTCAAGCCTTGATGAGTGTGCTGCTGATTGCCCATCTTCTATCCAAAACGAAGGATACGATCGAGTTCATTGCGGCTTCTTTGGCTGCTACGGTTCAGATAGTCGTGCGCAATTCGAACTTGTTTGTCGATCGCATGGAGACCGAAGCGAGCCTCAGCATGGCGCTCGCCGAGGCGAACATCCGCAGCCAGCGCGGTAGCTTGTCCTGGAGCCTACGGCCATTAAATGTGCAAATCGAACTACAGAAGGCGCCGTTCCCGCGTTGATACGGGTCGTTCCTTTTGAGTCTCGGCTGATGGAATTCGCCGCAATCGCGAAAAGTGGTCTTTGATGAGTTCACCCCCTCTCCCCAAGCCGCGCGCCGACGAAACCGACACCATCGGCGTATTGCTGGTGAGCCCCAGCAGCCGGCTTCGTTTTCAGCTGCGCGAGAAACTTCGTCAGCCGCGTTGGAACCTTACCGAGGCTGCAAGCGGCGCTGAAGCATTCGAGTGTCTGCACGAGAGTATCAGCGAGATCCTGTTGCTCGATCCGCTCCTCCCTGACCTTGAGTCCAGCGAGTTCAGCGTCATGGTTCGTGAACATTTTCCCAGTGTGCAGATCCTCACTGTAAATTCCCACACCGGGCAGCTAGTGCTCGGCACCTCGTCACCCACCGCCCTGTCTGCCCAACTGACGGAGGTTCTTTATTGCGCGGGTAACTTGCAATCCAACTCGATTTCGCCCGTGCAACTGCACCGCGCCCGGGCAGGGAGGGAAGGACGGCCCGGCATTCGCGGCATGGTCGGCGATACAGAGCCGATGCAGCGCGTTTATGAATTGACCAACATGGTGGCCCGGCGAGATACCACGGTGCTGGTGACCGGGGAAAGCGGCACCGGTAAGGACCTGATTGCGCAGGCGATTCATCTCATCAGCCCACGGCAAAAACAGCCGTTGGTGGTAATTAACTGTGCTGCGATCCCTGAGCCGTTGCTCGAAGCCGAGTTGTTCGGTTATGTGAAGGGCTCATTCACGGGTGCGGTGCAATCCCGTATTGGCCGCATCCACGCTGCCCATGGGGGGACACTGTTTCTTGATGAGATTGGCGACATGCCGCTCTCTCTGCAGAGCAAAATATTACGTTTTCTTGAGCAGGGCGAAGTGCAGCGGATCGGCGGCAACGACAACTTAAAGGTGGATGTGCGGGTAGTGGCCGCAACCAACTCTGACCTTCAGGGTCTCGTCAAGCAACATCTGTTTCGTGAGGACTTGTACTACCGCCTGGCGATTTTTCCGATCAAGTTACCGCCGTTACGGGAACGTCTTGGAGATGTCGAAAAGCTCGCCGAGACATTTCTGGCAAAGTTTTGCCCTGGAGCAAGCCTGAGCGCTGGAGCGCTGGAGGCGCTGCGGCGGCACGACTGGCCGGGAAACGTTAGGGAACTGCGCAATGTTGTCGAGCGGGCCAGCATTTTTGCAGGCGGTGAGCGGGAGATCCTGCCCCGGCATATTCTCGTCTAGTACGAGCGTTAAGTACTGTGTTCGCCGCGTTCTGAAATACGATCGACCCCTCATGCCCGGGTGCAGACTCCATTTCGGCCCTCGTCGTGCATGTTGAATGGGCAGATGCCCCCTGGTTCTCACCTTGTACCAATGAACGCCTCGCTGGTCGAAGATCGCAGCGACGGACAAATCCATGACCCTGCTGACAATTTGCGCGGTCATGGAAACTGCCCTGTGCTCAAAGAACCAAAGGATGAGTTAGAGGCTCAGGCGGGCAGCACTGTGCTCCTCGCGGCCGCGTTTTCCGAGTTCATCCTGGCATCCTCGCGGTTAGAGACGTCCTACCGCGAACTCCAGGAGGAAGTTTCCGATCTTCGCCTCGAGTTATCAGCGCGGAATGCAGCGTTGAGCAGCAGTCTCGCTGAGAACGAGCGTATGCGTCTCGATCTGCAACAGATTGTGGACTCTATGCCTTGCGGTGTACTGGTGCTGGGCCCTGAGGGCGAAATATCGATGATCAATCCGGAGAGCGGACGGCTACTTGGACTCGACCAGGCGCATTTCCGCGAAGGCTCCCCGACGACCCTACGCCAAATCTCTACGGTGAGCGGTGTCAATCTCGAATCCTTATACCAAAGCGCTACGCAGAGCAACAGCGGCCAGGAGTTCTGCGTTCACGACGTCTCCGGCAAGCGTTGGCTCGAGGTGCGCAATCGCCGGCTGTTCGATGAATCAGGCCGGTCAGGGCAGCCTGAGCAGACAATTCTAATTTTGCGCGATGTAAGCGCTCAACGACGCGCGGAGCAGGAGCGTGAGGCCGGCCGAAGGGCCATGGCTCTGGCAGAAATTACAACTATCCTGGCTCACGAAATTAGAAATCCATTGGCCAGTCTCGAACTGTTTGGGGAACTGATTGAGAATGACTCAGGCCGTCGCGATGAATGGATTTCCAATTTGCGAGCGGGCATACGCTCGCTCTCCGCAACGGTGAACAACGTCCTCAGCTTCCATGGCTCGGGTTCCTTGAAACTCGCCCCCGTTGACCTCTCTGCGTTGATTCGCAATGCGATCCAGTTTGTGGGACCGCTTGCCGCGCAGGCCGCCGTTTCGCTCGAATGGTTGGACGATCACGCCGAAAACCGGGTTATGGGGAATGAAAGTGCCCTGCAGCAAGTAGTTTTGAACCTGGTCTCGAACGCCATCCGCTACACGCCGGCAGGAGGCGCTGTCATCGTTTCGGTACGGTCTGACACGAAGGGTGGCGAGAAGAGTGGGCGGGTTATTGTCGAATTCGCCGATACCGGCTGCGGCATTCGGCCCGACCAGATCGACCACGTCTTCGAGCCTGGCTTCAGTGGGAGCGGTGATACCTGCGGGCTGGGCCTGGCGGTTTGCGACCGGATCATGAAGCAGCATGACGGCGAGATTAATGTCTCCAGAGGTACCCACGCTGGCGCTCGCTTCGCGCTGCATTTTCCCCTACTCCGATTGGATGTGGCCATAGCATGAGCGACATTTCTGCCCAGAACGCAAATACCTCCGTACTGGTGGTGGACGACGAGCCCGGGATGCGCACAGCGTTGCAAGCCAATTTTCTGCGTCACGGTTGGCGGGTCGAAACTGCAAACGGCGTGGAAGGCGCAGCACGCGCCTTTGAGCGCACAAGTTTCGATCTGGTAGTCAGCGACATTCGGATGCGCGACGGCGATGGGTTTGAAGTACTGTGCTCGGTCCGCAAGAACTCGCCCCAAACGGCGGTGATTCTGCTCACCGCCTTTGGCAGTGTTCCTGAGGCAGTTGAGTCGATGCGCAGCGGTGCTTTCGATTATCTAACAAAACCAATTTCGTTCGAGCAGTTGCAGGCTGCCGCGACCCGCGTCATGCAGCGGGTCAGCGAGAAGACGCCATCCAGGAAGCCTCGGTGCGAATCCCTGAATGCGGAGATCGTCAGTGTGGGAATCGTGGGCCGTTCGCCCTCGCTGCTCCAGGCGCTCCAGCGCGCCCGCGCTGCCGCCAGCACGGACGCTGATGTTCTGGTTGAGGCCGAAAGTGGAACCGGCAAAGAATCGCTGGCGAAGTACATCCATGAAAGCAGCGACCGGAGCCGCAAACCTTTTGTCGCCGTGAACTGCGCCGCGCTTCCGGAGAATCTGCTGGAAAGTGAACTATTCGGGCACGCCAAGGGCGCCTTCACCGGCGCCAGTGCTGCCAAGGCAGGAAAGTTCGAATTGGCCGACGGGGGCACGCTGCTGCTGGACGAAATCGGCGATATGCCATTGAATTTGCAACCCAAACTGCTGCGAGTACTGCAGGAGCGCGAGTTCGAACGGCTAGGCGAATCGCGCTCCATCCATGTAAACATTCGCGTCATTGCAACCACCAACGCATCGCTGGCTTCGATGGTGCAGCAGGGTCGCTTCCGTAGTGATTTGTACTACCGGTTGAACGTAATTCCTTTGACACTCCCTGGCCTTCGTGACCGGCTCGAAGATATTCCTGCGTTGGCGACCTACTTTGCCCAAAGGTTCGCTACAGAAACAGCCAGTCCGGTGCCGTCGCTGGATCCGAGCTTTCTTGCACGCTTGCAGGCCCATAGCTGGCCCGGCAATGTACGGGAGCTCTCCAACTTCATGCGCCGGGTTCTCTCCCTGCACCAGGGCACCTTGATCGACGCGGCCTGTTTCGATAGAGAGTTTCAACCGCTCGGGAAAGGGCCAGGTGCCCACTCATCCATGCCGGCGCCCGGAACACGTATTGCCGTGTTGGAAAAAATGCATCTGGAGAACACGCTCGCCCTCGCGGAGGGAAACCGGACCCGCGCAGCAGAGATGCTCGGGATCAGTCTGCGTACGGTACGAAACAAGATTAAGGAATACGGCTTACCCCCGAGGAGATATGCGTGATGCCGAACCCACCGTTGATTTCGACCCTGGAAAGCTACCTGAATTTGACCACCAGCCGGGAACACGCGATCTCGGCCAATATGGCCAATGTCGATACCCCCGGCTACCAAACTCGCGATATCAACTTCGGTAGCGAGCTGAACAAGGCCATCAATGAGACCGCAACGCAATCAGAGGATGGCAGCGAAGCCCCGCAACTGAGCCCTGTGGTTCGGCAGGTGCGAGGTCTGATGGAACGCCCGGACGGCAACAACGTGAGTCTCGATCGCGAGGGCCTTCTAATGGCGGAGACCCAGTTGCAGTATCAGATCGGCACTCAGCTGGTTAAGCACGAATTTCACCAAATACTCAGCGCTATTAACGGAGGTAGCTAACGATGAAGCTCTTCGACTCACTCGCCATCAGTGGATCGGCTTTGCTCGCCGAACGACAACGTTCTGAGGTGATCGCCACCAACATGGCGAATGCTGAGACCACGCACACAGAAGCGGGAGGCCCGTATAAGCGCAGGGAAGTCGTTTTCGAGTCACGGGGCGGTTCAGCCTTCCGCCTCGCCCTCGCCAGCACAGGCGATTATGCTGGGCCAACTCCCGGCAGCGTGCAAGTGTCGGATGTCGTCGACGACCCATCGCCCGCTGTCATGCGCTACGAGCCAGGCCACCCGGATGCAGACAAAAACGGTTACGTGGCGTATCCGGCAGTGAATCCGGTATCGGAAATGGTCGATCTGATGGGTTCGGTGAGAGCCTATCAACTGAATGCATCGGCGGTCGCTGCGGCGAAGCAAATGATCCAGCAGACGATCGACATCCTAAAAAGTTAGCCAGGGAGTAAAAAAATGAGCACTGTTCCAGGCCTGGGCGCCCTCGGCTCCCTCAGCCCTCTTCCCAAGCTGTCGCCCCTCGAGCCTGCGGAAACAGGGGGCGGTTTCAGCGGCGTTCTATCCAATGCGCTGCAACAGGTGAACCAGCTGAGCGGCGGCGCCGAACAGCAGATTGGCAGTCTGCTCAAGGGGGGCGGCGCAGACATGAGTTCAGTAATGATTGCAGTGGAAAAAGCAGACGTAGCGTTTCAACTGATGATGCAGGTTCGTAACAAGATTGTGAGCGCGTATCAAGACATTGAGAAGATGCAGTTCTAGAGCATTTTCACCTCTACTCTGTACAGGAGAGGTCAGCGAAGAGCGGCTTTTCTTGAGGAAGACCCGCGCCGGGAGCGGTTGCTCTGTTTGCACCAGAAGTGGAAATGCTGTAGCAACACGGTTCCCACCTGACGAAATAAGGATTCATGGCAGCCAACAATAAATTAGCGGTTGCGAAACCGGCAGCGAATACAGTCCCCGCGCTGGAACGCGTGCAGTTGTTCTGGCAAGGCCTTGGCTCGCAGCAGCGCGTCTATTTCGGTGCGGGTCTTGCCATCTCTCTGGCGGCTCTTTGGTTTCTGGGCAGGATGGTGGCAACCCCTGTCTACAAGCCACTGATGAGCGGACTTGAACCAGCCGATGCACAAGCGGTCTCGACCGAACTGGCAGCCAAGAAAATCCCCTATCTCATCGGTCCCGATGGCACGTCCATCAGCGTTCCGGCAGATCAGGTGGACGCAGCGCGGCTGGAGGTAGCGTCGCACGATGCGACGCGGAGCGGACGCATTGGTTTCGAGATCTTCGATAAGGTTTCCTGGGGGCAAACTGAATTCGATGAAAAGGTGAACTATCAGCGTGCGCTTGAGGGCGAACTGGAGCGAACGATTCAGACCATCAGCAATGTCAAGAGTTCCCGGGTACACTTGGTGATGGCAACCGATTCGGTCTTTATGGACCGGGAGCGCGGCGCGAAAGCTTCGGTCACGCTGCGGCTGCGACGTGGCACTCTATCGCGGGATGAGATCTCAGAAATCTCGCGGCTCGTCGCCGGAGCAGTCGATGAGCTTAAGCCGGCGGATGTAGTGATTGTGGATGCGGATTCGAATCAGTCGATTGGCCTGAGTAACAACCCCTCGGATGGAAATCAAGGTGTCGAGCAGGAATTGACACGGCAGTTGATCTCGACTCTCTCGCCCGTCGTTGGAGCGGACCGTATCCGGGCGACGGTGAACGTGGAATATGAGACCGGCAGCAGTGAAGAGAGCCAGGAGAAGTATGACCCTGCCGTTAGCGCTACGCTGAACATGCAGAACTCGGAAGAAATAACAAGTCCCGGCGCAGGTGTGGGCGGAGTGCCCGGAACCTCGAGCAATGTGCCCAGTGCGAAGGCAACCGCGCCGGCAACCGCCGTCCGGGAGCTAGGCCAATCGTCAAAAACAAACAGCGCTACGTATGGTGTGAACAAAACGACGCGCCACTCGATCGAGCCGGCCGGCAGTATTCGCCGGGTCACGGCCGCGGTGCTGCTGGACGATGCGATTGAGCGCAAGCAGGAGAAAGGCAAGTGGGTGGAGACTCATCATAAGAGGTCGCCCGACGAGCTAAAGGTTATCAGTGATCTCGCCCAGGCGGCCATCGGATTTAACAGCGCTCGTGGCGATGTGATCAGCGTACAGAACCTGACCTTTGATCGCGCCGCACCCGTAGATCTTCCGGCCGCCACGTTCATCGACAAGGCGCGCAAGGGCGTGGATGACTACTCGGCAGTATTTCGGTATGCAGGTCTTGTAGTTCTCTTTCTCCTGGTCTACATGCTGGCGATCCGGCCGCTGCAGAAGCGCGCCCTGGCAGCTCCCAGTCCGCAGTTGGCCGCGCTCCGCCCTCCCGTGAAGGAGGAGCCTGAGGCGGCCGCAATGACGGAAACCGCGAGACATCTCGCCCTTCGTTCCCAGGAACTGAAAAAGCAGCTCGCCGATTTCGTCCGCGCCGAGCCTGAGAGCAGCACCACCGCAGTGCGTGCGTGGTTGCGCGAAGAGGCTCCATGACCCCTCCATTAGAAAGGTCCAGCCTGAGCGGCGCGCGCAAGGCGGCAATTTTGTTGACGACGCTCGGTGAGGACTCGGCTGCGACCGTCTTCCGCAATCTGAGCGAAGAAGAACTGCAGCGCGTCGCCGACGAAGTTGTAGGTCTGGGAACCATCCCGGTGGAGTTGTCGCTGCAGATTTTTGAAGAGTACCAGCGGATGACCCAAGCGCAGGATTACCTTATCCAGGGCGGTCACGATCTCGCCCGTCGCCTGCTGGTCAAGGCTTTTGGGGAAGCCGACGCAGAGGGCATTTTAGTGAAGCTGTCCAAAGCCCGCGAGCTCAACCCCCTGGAGTCGTTGCAGCGGTCCGATCCTCAAAAGCTGGCCAGGTTTCTCGAAGGCGAACATCCGCAGACCATCGCGCTCATTCTCGGCCAGTTGGGTGATCGGCAGGCGTCGGCGTTGCTGATGAGCCTTCCCAGCGAAACTCGAGCCGAAGCTGTCAAGAGACTGGCTAACTTGCGGCGCTTCTCACCCGAGATGGCGGAGAGGGTCTCGATCGTACTCAGCCAGCGGCTCAAGCAGGTTGGTGAGCAGGGTAAGCGAGCCTATTCCGGGTTCCAAAGCGTGGCCGACATCATGAACTGCATCGATACCACCGTAGCGCAGGAAATTCTCGTCAGTATTGAAAACGAGGAACCGACGCTGGCTATCAGCATCCGGGATCTGATGTTCACCTTTGAGGATCTGCTGCAGGTCGGCGAATCCCAGGTGCGTGAGCTTACCGGAGCGATCGATAAGAGAGTGTTGGCGACGGCGCTCAAAGGCACCAGCGAAGAATTGAAAAACCATTTCTTCCGCACTATGTCGTCACGGGCGGTGGAGATGTTGAAGGAAGATGTGGAGTCACTCGGGCCTGTTCGCAATAAAGACGTGATCAAAGCACAATCGGAGATAGTTGCGATTGCTCGGCAGCTCGAGGCTGATGGCAAGATTGTGTTGAAGGGCGAGGCGAATGATGAATTCGTCGTTTAGCGGGAAAGTGAGCCCTACAACGACAGTTCCGGTTACATCCTTCCAGTACCGGGAGATGGGTACCCCTGCGCATTCTCCTGAGTGGGAAAGGAAACCGAGAGAGCCTGGCGGAGAAATAGAGGGTGAGGAGGCGCCACCGGGTTTGTCGGCGGGGGAGATCAGCGATCTGGTGAATCGTACGCGCCTTGAGGCTGTCGCCGAAACCGAGGCGCGCCTCAAGGGGGGATTGGAAGCGAAGGCAGAAGCAGAGGCGACAAAGATCCGGCAGGCTCTCGAGCGATTCCAGGTCGAACGGAAGAACTATTTTTCCCGGGTGGAGTCCGAAGTGGTGCAACTTGCCCTCGCGATCGCGGCGAAGATCCTGCATCGCGAAGCGCAGGTTGACCCCATGCTGGTGGCGGCGTTAGTCCGCGTCGCGATCGATAAGCTGCACGACGGCTCGAGAGTGTCGGTGCGTATTTCCCCGGCGGAGGCAGACAAGTGGCGGGAGTACCTGGCGAATCCGCTCAACGGTTCGACCATTGAAATCGTGGAGGATGCTCATCTTGGCGCCGAGGAATGCATCCTCGAAACGGATCTTGGCTCGGCAAACTTCAGCATCGAGGCGCAGATGAAAGAGGTTGAGCAGGGATTCTTTGATCTGCTCGCGCTGAGGCCTGCGGTCAAGTGAGTCCCTTACGATCACTTGCCCCTTACTTCGACCGTCTGGATCGAGGAGCAACGCTTCGTTGGCGAGGGCGAGTGCTACAGGTGGTGGGCAACCTGATCGAGTCCGAAGGGCCGTTCTGTTCGGTTGGGGAGTCGTGCGAGATTACCGGCGCCACGGGCAAGAAGTATTCCGGAGAAGTGGTGGGCTTTCGTGGATCCACCATGCTTTCCATGGCGGTTGAGAATCCGCAAGGCATACGCTTTGGGGACCGGATTGTTGCCTGGGGAACCAGGCCCTCGATCCGCGTTGGCAGCGACCTGCTCGGCCGAGTGATTGACGCCACGGGCGGTCCACTCGATGCGCAAGGCGAATATCGCGGAGAACGGGCGGTGTGGGTGGATGGATCGGCGCCGATGCCGCTGGATCGTGTACCGATCCGTGAGGCGCTGGGCTGTGGCATCCGCGCCCTCGACGCCTTTGTGACCTGCGGACGCGGCCAGCGCATCGGGATCTTCGGCGGCAGCGGCGTCGGCAAGAGTACGCTGCTGGGTATGATGGCCCGCGGGACCGCCGCCGACATGACGGTGTTGGCGCTGGTTGGCGAACGCGGGCGAGAGGTAGGAGAGTTTCTCGAAGTGATTGGTGAGGAGGGCCGCAAGCGATGCGTCGTGGTCGTTTCCACCTCTGACCAATCTCCGCTTCTGCGCATACGTGCTGCCTTGTCGGCAACGGCTATCGCGGAATATTTCGCCGGCACCGGTAAGAATGTGCTCCTGGTGGTCGACTCGCTGACCAGATTCGCAATGGCGCAGCGGGAAATCGGTTTGTCGGCCGGCGAGCCACCCACGGCGAAGGGTTACACGCCTTCCGTGCTCAACATGCTGGCCAGACTGGTAGAGCGGGCGGGCTGCTTCAAAGACGGCAGCATCACGGCGTTTTACACGGTTCTGATGGAGGGCGACGATCAACAGGATCCGGTGGCCGATACCGTCCGGTCGTTGCTCGACGGGCACGTGATCCTGGACAGAAACCTGGCCATGAGGAGTCACTACCCGCCGATCTCCGTGCTCGAGAGCCTCAGCCGCCTGATGCCGAATATTACTTCTGAAGAGCACATGCAAAAGGCCAAGGCTCTGCGTCTGTTGATGGCGTCCTACGTTCGTTCCGAAGACTTGATTCGCATCGGCGCTTACCAGAAGGGCGCCGATCCGACGCTAGACCGGGCAGTCGAAGTTCTGCCCCAGTTAAACGCATTCCTGCAACAGCGCCCGGAGGACATTATCGCCTTTCCCAGAGTCATCCAATCTCTCCTTGAGCTCCCGAGCTAGTATGGCTTTTGAGTTTCCACTCGCAACAGTACTTCGTGTTCGGGGAATCGCTGAAGAACGGGAGGAACGCTTGCTGCAAAAGATCCTGTTCGAAATCTCACAAGCTCGGGAAGCCCTTGCACGCACCAACGTCCAGATTCTGGAATCGGAGGCTTCGCGTCTGGCAAAAAGCGAGAAGCCCTCGATGGGGCATCAGCTTCATGCCTCCTACGGAGAGGTGATCGAGCTCAAGCAAAACAGAAAAGACCTGGAAGAGCATCTTCAAAAACTCGACCCGCTGCGAGCGAAGCAACTCATCGTCTACGAGGCGGCGCGACGCGATCGCGAAATGCTGACCGATATGCGCCAGGAGCAACGTGGTGAATACGACTCCGATATGGCGAGGCGCGAGCAGAAACTTCTTGATGACAACTACATCGCCCGCCGGGCACGTAGCTGAACAAACGTTTGCTCCATGGATGTCATCGATTCCGCATTACCACACCTTCAAGACTCACCGGCGTTGCCGACCCACGGGGATGAAACCTGGTTCGTCGATCCAGACTACTCAAGCTGAGGGCAACCCGGCAGCGTTTGCCTATGCGTGATCCGGCAAATATTGCCGGGTTTCCGTTTCGGAGAGGGCTAGGCAGGTGAGCGTCTTACCCTAGGCCATTCATTCGAATCAAGAAGACGACCTCAATCCGTCAAAGGCTGGTATGGCCCAACACTTGCTGTTGTACAGGCGTGATCGTCGCATCGATTGTCGAAATGCTCGCTCGGCTGCCGGCAGGGACTGGCCCCACGGCGGTGGTGCAAACCTCCGATCAACCTCCGCAGACATTCGGTGAGTCACTTCGTACGGCGGCAAAAGTATTCTCGGGCACCGACTCAGCGAACGACGGCAGCAGCAAGACCGCGCGACACCAGAAATCTACCCCGGCAGACGCGAATGCGGTTCTGGCTGCTCTCTTGCCGAAGCCACTCCGAGTAGAGCAGCAGCCTTCCTGGATCAATCCGATCCTTCTTCCAACGCAGTTGCCTCTCGGGGGGTCGATTACGTCTCTGAACGTTCCGGCCGCGGCAGCCAGAGCAACGACGAACGATGCTGCAGCGGTGCCGTTTTCGGGGATCGAGTCAAAGACCACACCGCCGCGAGTCGTCCAGTCGGAAATCGGCCTGCCGCAGACGTCGATAGTGTCCCGCGCAAAAACTCAAAGCACAATGGAATCGGTCGTGCCCGTGTCACAAGGGGCGGATAATCACTCCCATGGAACCGCGAGTGCGGTCCCGGCTTCCCATGACGAGGCGGTCTCATCGGCGCTACAGAGTGCGACCAATCTTCGGGGCGCAGTTACGAATGTCATCCCCAGCTCATTTTCGAATGCGGTTCCAAACGCGGACGCGAATGTTGCCGCTGACGCCGCCCCGAGTGCAGTTCCTACCGCAGGCCACAGTTCAGTTGTAAATAGAGCCCAGAACTGGATTGAAAATGTTGCCCTCAGCGGAATCCCGAATGTCCTTTTGAGTGCGGACCCGGTTGCAGTTGTGCATGCCGTCGCGAACCCATCCGCGGACCTCGTTAGCGCCCCATCCGCGACCATCGTTACCGGCCCACCTGCGAAGCTCGTCGCCAACGTATCGGCTGGCGCCGTTGCCGACGCTGTTCCAAACGCATTGTCCGGGGCAATTCACTCGACGGTCGCAAAAGCACTCCAGAGTCAGTTCCCAAATGCTGCTCTAAACGGAATCGTGAACAGTGCAGTACCAGCGCCACTGATGCATGCCGCTGTGAGCGCGTCCGCAAAGCAAAATCCAGCTCCGGCAGCCGTGCCTGTCTCGAACGGCCCGTCTACCCCATCGGTGGCCGCGCCGGATCAGAGCGGATTCGTAACCGGACTCAGCGGTCCGGACGCCCCCGCCGACCAGCTCGTCGCATTAGTTCAGCCCGGCCTCGAATCGCGTTTAACCTTAGCGGCCGGCATATCGAGCCCCGGGCCAGCCGCGACCGCGAGGTCAGCGGCCACGGATGCCCCCAATACAAAAGATGCAATCAAGGACCCCACCAACAACGCCACTGGATTCAATCCCCCAACATCGTTCGCATCGGGACTGGCAGGCTCGCAAGGGGGATCGCAATCCGGCGATCAGAGCCAGGCGGGGAACTCCGCGCAGGGGCAAAATGCGGCGCCGGTTCAGATGAACTTCGCGAGCCACCCCGTCGCTGCCATCGACCATACGCAGAGCGCGCCCCTCCTCACTCCATTGCAGACCGCGCCAACACTGGCCGCCAGTGGTGGTCACGCCGCAAAGGCCCCTGATGCCGCGCCCGCTTCTACTCCTGTTTTGCAGCCCCTGCCTGTCGTCAACACGGCAAAGCTGATTCAGAGCGCGGGTCAATCCGAGATGCGAGTCGGGATCCGGTCCAACGAGTTCGGCAATATCTCGATCAGTACCTCTTCGACCAGGGAGATGATCTCCGCGCAAATTTCTCTCGATCATGGCGAGCTGGCCAGGACACTGACTGCGCATTTGCCGGAGATGCAGGCAAGGTTGGGCAGCAATCAGGCTGTGGATGTGCGCATCGATATGAACGGACAAGGAGCAGGGCAGGGGCAGGGAGCATCGGCCGGCATGTCAAACGGTTCGGCGGGTGACGGTTCGCGGGAGGACAGGCAACAGAGAAGCAGCACGGTTTCAACCCAAGCGGTCGGAGTAGTCGAGCGGCAGCTACCGTCCACTGCGTTGGACGAAGCGGTTAACACCCGTCTCGACATAAGAGCTTAAGTAAGGATTCAGAAAAGGCACTTCAGGAGGAACGAGTATGCACAAGGTCTCAGCGAACTATACTTTGCCAACAGTTTTGAAGACACTCAAGCCGCCTATCTACAGTGGACCGGCAAGAGCTGTCGGCGGTAAAGTCACCCCAAGCACCACTGGAACCACTGGCACGAGCACTTCGGCGTCGAGCAGCAGTACAAGCGACAGTTTGAGCACCACCTTTCTCAGTCTCTTGTCGCAGGAACTGCAAAATCAGGATCCGACGGCTCCCGTGGATTCGACAGCGATGGTCGGCCAGATGATCTCGCTGAACCAGTTGGATCAGCTCATCAACATCAATCAGACCCTCACCGGATCCTCCACACCAACGACTGCGGGGGGCTTGCAACAAGCGGCGGCGTCGGCGGCCAGTGGCGCGGTCAGTCCGCTTTCACCTTCAGTGGCCGGCGCTGCAGCCAACCAGTTGCCATTCGACCCCAACACGATGATGCCCCTTACCTCCACCAACTCCGGTGCGGTGGCGGCCGCCATCAACTCTTCTCTTAACGCTGCAACGATCGGTCTTTCCGGCACCAACACCAATACCTCAGGAGGTAAGTAATGGGCTCTTTCTCGACTCCACTGTCAGGACTCACGGCGGCACAACAGCAGCTGCAGTCTGTTTCCAATAACCTGGCCAACATCGATACCGATGGGTACAAAGACCAGACGTTAACCTTCAGCGACGTATTTTCACAGACGGGCGAGACCAACGGCAGCGGCGACCCGCTGCAGACCGGGTCTGGCGTCACCGTTTCCTCCACCGACTCCAACTTTACTGAGGGAAGCTTGAATGCGACTGGCACGGCGTCGAATATGGCCTTGTCTGGAAACGGATTCTTTGTCGCTCAGAGTTCGAGCGGCTTGCCGGATTACACACGCGCCGGCGACTTTACCACTAACAATGATGGGAATATCACCACACCCGATGGACAATTAGTGCTGGGATATCCCGCGGTCAATGGGGTCGTCAACACCGCGGCGGCGCTAGGGTCGTTGCAGGTGGGCACCGGGGTCACAAGCCCGGCGGTGGCGAGTACCACGATGCAAATCTCGGCCAATCTCGATGCCAGCGCCGCAGTCGGCGACACGGCGAGCAGTTCGCTCCCGGTTTACGACTCGCTGGGCACATCACATACCCTATCTGTTACCTATACCAAGACGGCGGCAAATACCTGGAGCTATCTTGTCACCATGCCGACGGGTGATTTAACTCCCACCGGCACAGGCTCCACCACGGTCGCGTCGGGCACGCTGAACTTCGACAGTTCTGGCGCGTTGGCCTCAACCGAGCCTACGGGAGGTACCGCGACTGTCGCTCCGTCAGCCGGCATTGCCCTTACTCTCCCGCCCACTGCCGTGGCTCCCGCGACACAAGCCGTCTTTTCCGATGGCGCCGCGTCGATGGCGCTCAATTGGACCCTGATGACTACGGGCAATGCCACCATTACCCAGACGTCGACGGCAAGCGCTACCAGCGCCACCAGCACGGATGGCTTCGCCAGCGGCACGCTCTCCACCTACTCCGTACAGCCAGACGGCACCATCGAGGGCACGTTTTCCAGCGGGCAGACTCTTGCCTTAGGACAGGTAGCCGTCGCCTCCTTTGCCAACACGCAGGGCCTGGTCAGCGTTGGCAACAACAACTATCAGGTGACCGCTGCCTCTGGTGCTGCGGTTGTCGGAGTGGCGGGAACAGGAGGACGAGCGACAATCGTCGGTGGTTCCGTGGAAGCATCCAACGTGGATATCGCGACCGAGTTCGCCAACCTGATCGTGGCGCAGCAAGCCTACTCGGCAAATGCCAAGTCGATTACCACGTTCAATACGGTCTCCCAGGCGACGCTCGCAATGCTTCAGTAAACAAATGCGTCCTTGATTTCTTAGCGCTGCATTAGGAACCGGCTGTTTGGCGCCTCTGCTGAGCGGCCGGGTCCGTATTGTGTGAACGTTTCTCATGTCCGTCACGAAGTCACGTGCCCGCAACCCTCACGTTGCCGCCACCTAGCGCGTTTACTCCCGCGCTTCGCCGTCCTCCATCGGCTCGTCTTCGGCAACGGTCTCTCAATTGCTATCACTGTTATGCAAAGACTGGCGCTCCTGCATGCGCTCGGCAATCCAGATGCATGACCGCCGAGAATGATAGCTGGCGTAGAGGAAGACGTACGGAAATGGGACAGCAGGGAAAGAGAAATCAATGAACACGTCGACGAAGGCTGTGATACCGATGGAAGCGAAATCTGCAAAGAGTTCGCTGTTAGTGGAACGATCTCCAGAGCGGGATCCTTCTGAATTGTTGCCTTGGCTCCCGTGCACGCTGGCATTGGATCTGCCGGTGTTGAAATTTACGGTGGGCGATCTGCTGGGCTTGGTGAACGGGTCCATTGTTGAAACCGCGTATCACCAGAGCAGCGACCTGCCGTTGCGAGTGAATGGACAGTTGGTCGGATGGACAGAATTTGAGGTTGTTGGCGAGCGCCTTGCGGTGCGGCTCACGGACTTGTCATGAAGGGCACGGCCTTGAGCAAATCGACTCCCCAGGCCGGTTCCACACCGGAGCGGCCCGTCCTTGCGGAAGGATCATCCTTGAATACTTTCGAGACTTCCGCAGGTGTGTTCTCGCGTGCATGGAGATGGATTCGAACCCGGCATCTGGCGGGGGCCAGCACCCGAAGATTGCAGGTGGCAGAGACGGTGTCGCTCGGAGAAAAGCGTTTTGTCGCCGTCGTCCGGGTGGACGGGCGCCATTTTCTGTTAGCGGGCGGTCCTGCAAATATCGCGCTGCTGGCACAGTTGAATGAGACGGAACCTTTCGAAGACGTGCTGAAGAAAACCATGACCGTTCCCGAGAAGCAGCCTGCCAAACGAGGAAGAGAAAAGAAGAAGACTCCACTTGAAAAAGAGTTGAAACCGGCCGTCGAGCCGGCCGTGCCGGATTCAAGCGAAGCCTTTGCCGGCGTATTGAAGAGAACCATGACCGGCCCGGAGAAACAGCGGGTAAAGAGGGGCCGGAAGCGGTCCGCTTTCAGTGCAGGGCCAGCAAACAGCTCGCCTGCAGCGCGCCCGGCGAAGCACAGTACCAAACGAGCTGCTTTGCCCGGAGATCGCGTGGATGTTTCCCCACTCGAGACGCAGAGAGCTGCCAAGACATCCGACCAGTGGTTAGAGGAAACAGATACGGTGGCAGATAAGCAGTCGGCAAAGCCCGCCACCAAGCCGGCCGCGTTGGAGGGAGAATTTGCAGACATCCCGCGCTATGCGCCGTCGATTGGAACCCCAACTCTGGATAACTGGCTGCTGGAGACGATGAGCAGCCCGGAGAAGCAGATCGCCAACTCAACCGTGGAGGAATTCGCGTGAGCAACTCCGCGGTGGCCGGAGCGACGCTTTGTGTCTTGCTTTGCCTTGCGCCGTCAGCGCAGGCGGCACCCTGGACGAACGGAGCAACCACCGGAGCCATGCCTATGGTAAAACTCTCGCCAACCGTTTCATCCCTCTTAGTCTATGCGCCCATGCGGCTAAGCAAAGCTCCGCAGGATCCGAACGAATTGCGGATTACCGGGTTAGGCGGTGGCAGCCCACAATGGACCATCGTCATTCTGCTGACTTTCCTGACGATCCTCCCATCCATCCTCATATGCACGACGCCTTTTGCACGCCTGCTGATTGTCTTTCACTTCCTCCGCCAGGCGCTCGGCCTGCAGACTACGCCATCGAATCAGACCCTGGTGGGTTTATCGGTGATCATGACTTTCTTCCTCATGCAACCGACTGGCGAGGCTATCTATCGCGACTCAATCGTGCCCTTCCGTGCGGGACAGATCACGGCGGTCGATGCGTTGGTTCGCGGGGGTGCCCCGATGCGCCAATTCATGTCCCACTATGTTCGTGAGCAGGATGTAGCTCTCTTTCTGGAAATGGCCAAGCAGCCCCGTCCCGAGACTATCGATGATGTGTCGTTCCGGGTTCTGCTTCCCGCATACATTTTGTCGGAGCTAAAAGCGGGCTTTCAAATTGGAGCGGTGCTGTTCTTGCCTTTTCTCGTGGTGGATATGGTGGTAGCGTCCATCACCACATCGGTCGGCATGATGCAGTTGCCACCTGTTGTTATTTCCACACCGCTGAAGCTCTTGTTGTTTCTTATGGTCGACGGCTGGCACCTTCTTATCGGCGCTTTGATGCGGAGTTTCAGCTAATGGGGGTGGACGAAGTCGTCCTGCTGGCGCGCCTGATGCTGCAGGAGGTGGTGATTCTGATCGCGCCAATCCTGGCCGCGGCGGTGGTCGTCAGCCTGCTGGTCAACGTCCTGCAGGTGTTGACCTCCCTGCAAGACCAGACTTTGTCACACGTGCCCCGGCTTCTGGTCACGGGAGGAGCCATTTTTCTGCTCATGCCATGGATGTGGCGGAATCTTGCGCACTACACCATCAACCTCTTAACCGATTTTCATAAGGTTCTGCAGTAGTGAATATATCCCTGGTCCAAGTCTTTGGCGCGTTGTTAACGATCGGTGTTCGGCTCACCGGCATCATGCTCTTCGCGCCGTTTTTTGGCAGCGTGGCGATTCCGGCCAGGATAAAGGCGGTGCTGGTGATGGCCCTGACCGCATTCCTGTATCCCGTAGTGTCAGCCAAAATTCCGCAGATGAGCATCAGCCAGTGGCCCATGATGGTCTGGAGTGAGTTGCTGATCGGGGTTGCACTGGGGGTGGCGACCAACATCGTCTTCGACGGCGTGCAGATGGCCGGACAGGTACTGAGCGTGCAGATGGGCTACTCGCTGATCAATATCCTCGACCCGCAAACGCAGGTGGAATCAACGGTAGTAGCCACCTTTCATCAGATGATCGCCCTACTGATCTTCTTGCGCCTGAACGTCCACTTCTGGATCTTGCGCGCGCTGGTCCGCAGCTTCGATTATCTGCCTCCTGCGTCCGGTCACTTTGGGGCAGCGTTCACGGTCGCTGCGTTGCAGGCGGGTGCAAGCGTCTTCGCCATCGGCATCCAGATTGCCGCGCCGGTACTCTCTGCGACTCTGTTCGCCGACATCGCCCTCGGTCTATTGGGCAAGGCATCTCCCCAACTGCCTCTTATGTTGTTGGGTCCGGCAGTGAAGAGCGTTCTCGGACTATTGGTTCTGATGTCCGCGCTCAAGTACTGGCCCGATATATTCGAAAAGCTGTTTCTCGACTCGATGGTCAGGGCCGATCATCTTCTGCACCTGGCTCGATAACAATTGGCGTGATAAGGAATACATGGCAGATAGTAGCAAGACAGAACAGGCTACGCCGAAGCGGCGAGAGAAAGCGCGGGCACAGGGTCAGGTAGCCCGATCCCGCGAACTGCCGGGCGTCTTTGCGCTTGCTGCCGTCGCCGGGGTGACCGCCCTGATGGCGCCCATCGCCATAACTCACTGGACGACGTTGTACCGCGACACACTCTATGTGGCAGCCTCCGGCAACCTTGACAGCAATGGGCCGGTGCTTTTTTGGAGCGCGGTCGAAGTGATGCGCTGGCTTGCTCCCATCCTGCTCGCAGCGATGGCCATTTCTGCCTTCTCGGGACTGGCGCAGGGTGGGGTCAACTTTGCCCCCGAGGCGCTAGCCCTCAAGTTCGACCGATTTAATCCTGTCAGCAAACTGGGACAAATTTTCTCCCCCGTTGGTCTCAGCAACCTGCTTAAGTCACTGCTTCCGTTCGGTGCCATTCTGTGGATCGCCATCACGGTGTTGCGCACGCACTGGGAGAAGATCGTGCTTGCCTCCAACCTCGGATTGAGGGTCTTCGCGGGCTTTGTGGGATCGATGGTGCTCGAGTTGACATGGAAATCCGGGCTTGTCCTGCTCTGCTGGTCCGCCGTTGATTATGTGCTGACCTTAAGAAAGATGGAGGGCGACCTCAAGATGACGAAGCAGGAGGTCCGCCAGGAACACAAGGAAACGGACGGCAATCCGGCGATCAAATCGCGCGTCCGCCAGCTGCAAAGAGCCATGCGCAGAAAGGTATTGCAGGCGGCCGCCACAGCCACCGTAGTAGTGACGAATCCCACCCATTATGCCGTCGCGCTTCGCTATGAAACCGACATGTCCGCCCCGATGGTTGTGGCTAAAGGACGAAACCTGCTGGCGGAGAAGATTAAGCTTTTGGCTAAGGAGCACGGGATCATGCTGGTCGAAAACAGGGCCCTGGCACAGGCGCTTTATAAAAGCGTGGAGGTGGGTGACTCGATCCCGGCAAAGCTGTACCAGGCGGTCGCCGAGATTCTCGCTCTGGTATTCCGTGCCCAGGCGGAGGTCCGTAAAGCGGAAGCGGCACGGAGTTCCAGAAATGCCTCCGGTCGAAAGACTGACGGCGCATCTCAGCGTGCATCCGGGCCCTCTGTCGCCTCGCCGGGAGCGACGCGATGATAGCACGCATTGTGGCTCTACTACGCAAGTCCGGCGAATGGATCGCGCCCATTGCGGCTGTCGCCATGGTGTTTGTGATGCTGGTGCCGTTGCCCAGTTTTGTCCTCGACCTGCTATTGACCATCAGCATTACGGCGTCGATCCTGGTGCTGCTCACTGCCATCCAGATTCTTCGTCCGGTCCAATTCTCCGTTTTTCCCAGCCTCCTGCTATTGCTTACCTTGCTTCGTCTGTCGCTCGATCTGGCCAGCACGCGGCGCATTCTGCTCCACGGCAATGAAGGGACAGCCGCGGCGGGCAAGGTGATTGAGGCCTTCGGTCAATTCGTGGTCGGCGGTAACTACATCGTTGGCTTCGTACTCTTTCTGGCGCTGATCGCCATTCAGTTTCTGGTGATTAGCCACGGTGCAGTGCGCACCGCAGAAGTGACGGCCCGCTTTACGCTCGATGCCATGCCGGGCAAGCAGATGGCGATCGATGCTGACCTGAACGCCGGCGTCATTAACGAGCAACAAGCCCGGGCACGGCGGGAGAGGGTGGCACGGGAAGCGGAGTTCTGCGGTGCGATGGATGGCGCAGCGCGCTTCAGCCAACGCGATTCACTGGCTACGATTTTGATCATGGCCATCAATATCATTGCCGGCTTCCTGATCGGGGTGTTTCAACAAGGTGTCCCCTTCCAGGAAGCACTCAAGACTTACACCATCCTCACTGTGGGCGACGGACTGGTGACCATCCTCCCTTCCTTGCTGGTCTCGGTCGCTGGCGGTATCGTCGTCACCCGCGCCGCCTCGAAGGAGACGTTGGGCGTGAACGTGGGCAAGCAACTTTTCAACAGCCCACGTCTCCTGTGGATAGCGGGCGGCGCCCTCACGGCGTTGGGGCTGATTCCGGGCCTACCCAAGGTAGCGTTCTTCAGCCTCGCCGCCACCTTGATGTTCGCGGCCTGGAAGATGAAGCCGCAAGTCCTCAAGGATGAAGCAGACGAGCTGGAACTGCTGTCAAAGACGGCCACTGCCGGCGGCCCTGCGGTTCCCACAGTGGATCCAATCGACGCAGTGCTGAAGCTGGATGAGTTGATGCTTGAAGTCGGCATGGGCCTGGTGCCACTGGTCGATGTAAAGCAGGGCGGCCAACTGCTGTCGCGGGTCAAGTCGATGCGAAAGAATCTAGCCCAGCAGCTTGGTTTTCTGGTTCCTTCCATCCACATTACTGACAACCTCTCGCTACGCGATCGAGAGTATGTCGTTTACCTTCGTGGGGTTGAGATCGCGCGGTGGGAGCTGCGCCGGGACTCTTTGCTCGCGATCAGCTCCAACGCCAACGCATCCGATATCCCTGGGCACGAAACGCGTGAGCCGGCCTTTGATGTGCCCGCCAAGTGGATCGCTCCGCAAACCCAGGGACAGGCGATTGCCGCTGGATATGCCGTTGTGGACCCGACTTCCGTGCTGGCCGCACATCTGGCGGAAGTGATCAAGCAAAATGCCAACGAACTACTATCGCGACACGAAACCAAACGATTGATCGATCGGCTCACCGAGTCGTACCCCAAGTTGATCGATGAACTGATCCCCAAGCTTATGAGCCTCGGTGAGGTACAGAAGGTTCTGCAGCAGCTGCTCCGGGAGCAGGTATCGATCCGTGATCTGGGAACCATTCTCGAGACACTGGTGGACACGGCGTCGTTCAACAAGAACCCGATTGCGCTGGTAGAAGCGGTGCGTCACACGTTAGGGCGTGCGTTGATCCGCCCCTTACTGAATGAACAAGGCGAACTGAAGGTGGTCACGCTCGGCTCGGCGATCGAAGAAGAATGCTTGCGCGGGTCGAACCTGCAACCGAACCAGGGGATTTCAACTCCGCAACAGGTCACCCTCGCGCGCCGCGTGCTCGACGGACTGCGTACAAATTTTGGCAAGGAGATCAGCGCGTCGCCGCCGATCCTGCTCTGTTCTTCTCCGGGACGGTACTACCTCCGCCGCGTTCTGGAGCCGTTCATCCCCAAAGTTGTCGTGATCTCGCCCGGAGAGATTCCGCCCATGACGCCGGTGCTCTCCGTTGGAGTTCTCCATTGAACAAGTGAAGCCGCTGCTGAGCAATCCTACAAAGCAACAAAGTGTTTTGGGTCTAAACAAAGGAAGTGATGGAATGACGCGAGCAGAAGTGGCTTACCGCGCAAGCGGCGATACCCTTGAGGAGCGAAACGAACTCGCAATGCAGGAACTCCCCCAGGTGTACTATGTGGCGGCAAGAATTCGCGAGCGGTTACCCAAGCACGTCGCCATGGAAGATCTGGTGCAAGCTGGGGTGATTGGTCTGCTGGAAGCTTGCCGTAGTTACGATAGTACGAAGGATGCGCAATTCCATACCTTCGCCAAGTTCCGCATCCGCGGCGCAATACTCGATAGTCTTCGCAAGCTGGATTGGGGATCGCGCAGCTTGCGGCGCCAGGGACGTGAGATTACATCATCGATTGCCAAGCTCGAATCGTCGTTGGGCAGGCATCCGATCGAGGAAGAGATTGCGGCCGACCTGCAAATGCGTCTTGAGGACTTACAAAACACCATGACGCAACTGGACGGCCTGCATCTAGTGGGGCAGCAGGCAGAGTTTTCTCACGAGCGTTCTGATTCCTACGATGTGATCGAATCGGCGCCCAGCAAGGGCGGCGACAATCCCTTTGAGCTTTGCCTGGAAGGCGAGATGAAAGCGCAGCTTGCCCAGGCCGTCTCACGGCTGTCAGAGAAAGAGCAGTTGATTCTATCGCTGTACTACTACGAAGAATTGACTATGAAAGAGGTCGCGGAGGTAGTGGGCAATGCGGTGTCAAGAATCTCGCAAATCCATGCCGCTGCGATGTTGAAGTTGCGCGCATCCTTGGGCCACTTGCGCGAAACACCAGAGCCCTCAACCGGGGGCGAACCAGATAGCCAGGGCGCAGAGCGCCGGCGCTCCAGATTGCAGCCATGACCGGATCCTCCGTGGCGACCGACAAATCGAGCAAAACCACCAAGTCGGCGAAGAGCAGTGCGCCGCAACCGAGGGCGCGCACGATTCAATCTTGTAACTTTCGTTATGCCGGGCGTTTGTCGAATGAAAATGCCCGAGCGTTGACTGCCCTGCATGAAAAGTTTGCCCTCAACGTCAGCAACGCATTGGAACTCTATCTGGGGGCTGCGCTGCGGCTCAAGCTGCTGTCACTGGAACAACTCGCGAGCCAGGACTACATTAGCCGAATACCCGCGAACAGCTACCTGCTGCCTTGCCCCCTGAACGTAATGGAGAGCAACTTTCTCATAGAAATGGACATCCGCCTGATCTTCCCCATCATCGACCTGCTGCTTGGGGGTGCAGGTACCACAGCATCGGACGAGGCGCGCGAGCTTACCGAGATCGATGAAGAGATCATGCAAAGTGTGACCGCGTTGATTGTAAGCCAGGTGGAACGCACTTGGCGCACCCTGAATCTTTCTCTAACGCCCGGGCATTGCATCAAGCCGAACATGCTGCAACAGGTGTTCCCGGCCAATGAGAAACTTGTGCTGTTGATGTTCGAGATGACGGTTGGGGCCACGACCGGGCCCTTCAACATCGTGCTGCCTACATCGTTTGTCGGGTTTCTGCTGAGGCACCTGAAAGCCGCGCAATCAAAAAAAATATCAAGTCTGCGTCATCTTCCGAATCCCAGCCTTCGCGAGCGAATTCTCGACTGTGACTTTACCGTGGCCGTTGACATAACCCATATGCGGGTACTGGTAAAGGATTTGATCAATCTCAAGCCAGGGACGATCTTGAAAATGAAAGCGCCAGTCAAGAATCCCGGGCGTCTTACCGTAGAAGACGTGGAAATCTTTGAGGCTCTGCCTGTGCGCAATGGCACGTTGAAGGCGGCGCAACTCTCATCCCGGTCGCAGGAACCGGGCGCGACCAAGGAGTAGTAAGGTGAACAACGAAACCGAGGATAAAGCTCGCCAGTCTTTCTCGAGCGCCTTCTTGAATGCTTTGGTTGAGGCGATGACCGAAGCCACGGGGTCGCCGTGGTTGGTCGCTGCGTTGCTAGACGCTCCAGCGGCTGCCGATGAATCCGAGCCGGTTCGGATGAATCTGACGTTGGGTGGTAGTTTGTCGGGAGCATGCCTGTTGGAATTCAACGGCGCCGAAGCCGCGATGCTGGCGGCGAAGTGCCTGCAAGAGCCGGTGGCTGCATTCGGCGAGGAGCACTCCCAGGCCTTGCTAAAAGTGATCGAAGCAGGAATAGAGGCGTTCCGCTCCACCCATGCGCCGGACTACGGTCCGTTCACGATCGATCTGGCTCTAACGTCCGAGCCCTTGTCTGACCAGGCGAGTGCAGCCGAGATCACCGCGGCTGATGGCGATTCCAATCGCGTATCCATTCGCATGTATCTCAACCTTGCATTGGCCGAAGCGTTATCCCTGCATGCAGAACCTGAGAACAGCCCTGCCGAAACCGCGAAATCGACCGACGCTCCGGCGGCGAAAGAAACCAAAGCAATTCCGGAGCAGGTAAACCTCGAACTGGTGATGGATGTCGAACTCAACGTCACCTTGCGTTTTGGGCAGCGACAGCTCACGTTGCGCGAGGTGCTGGAACTCACCAGTGGATCTGTCATCGAACTCGATCGCCAGGTGGAGGAACCGGTCGAACTTCTTCTCGAAGGCAAGGTGATCGCCAGGGGTGAAGCAGTCGTGATCGATGGCAACTATGGACTCCGTGTGACGGAAGTACCGAGGCCGATCTCCTCCGCGGTGCTCCGTTGAGAGGAGGAGTGAAAGCGTGAAGCTGCTTCGTTCGATACCGTTGCCGGCATGGGCTGCCGGTTTCAAGCTCACCACGAGCAGATGTGGATACTGCAATCGATCGTTGATGCTGCACAGTTTCTCCGCTCGCAGCACCGGGATCCGGATGCACGGCTCCTGGTATTGCGGCGCGCGTTGTTTCACTGCGGCCGCGGAAAAGGAGATGTCACAACTGCTGACATCCGGGGTAGACCATGCGACCCATCCGGAGCGTATGCCGCTGGGACTGTTCCTGGTCAGTCGCGGTTTCTTAACCAGTGAGCAATTGAGAGAAGCGACAAACCAGCAAAGAGAAACGGCCGGAGATATCGGAGACCTACTTGTCGGGCACGGCGCGGTCACAGAAAAGCAGGTAACCGTGAGCCGCGCCGAGCAGTGGGGGTGCCCTGTATTCGCGTTGCCAAAACAGGGCGTGAGCTCCGCCATTCATATCCCGCCGACCCTGGTCCAGCTCTACTTCGTTGTCCCGCTCCATTACGTGGTGGCTACGAATCTGTTGTTGGTGGGCTTCGTGCATGGCGTCGACTACGCGCTACTCTATGCCATCGAACGAATCGCGGGATGCAAAACGCAAGCCTGCTTCATTACCCGTAGCGATTTTGAGCTGCAGGTCGAGACGCAGCGAAAACTGCGGGCGCAGAACAAGAACGGAGAAGGCCGCCCAAAGGAAGTAAAGTTCGATCAAGTTCAGCCGCCGGCTGAAATGGCCGGTATACTTCGCAAGTTCAGCCTCGAGACCGAGGCGGATGAGGCCGTGCTTGGAAAATCCAGGGACTACCTGTGGGCGCGCGTCAAATGCGATCCAAAAGCAGTCGACCTCCTCTTCAGGATCGGTTGAGATTCCATTTCTGAAAGACGTCGAGTTCAGAGGTGTGCGTCGGCGTGAGGAGTTCCGTAGCGCGGTGCTCGCAGGGCAGAGCGGCGACGCCAGGCGTCGAGAGCGCTCGCCACAATGCCTTCGACGTGCAGCCCCTGCGCAGCCCGCAGTTGCTCCTGGGAGCCGGCTGTTCTAATAGGAGAGCGTCCCAGGCGCAGTGGTACAAACACAGTCGCGCTACCGGAGCGGGCAATGCATTCCCCCACTGCGGTTCCCAGCCCGCCCACACCGTGTTCTTCTACGGTCACGATCACAGCCGTCTCTGTGATCGCAGCCAGTATCGTGTCTTCATCCAGCGGCACGATGAAAGGCATACTCACCACGCGCACCGAATGCCCGGCGGCCTCCAGTTGAACGCAAGCGGCCAACGTGTTTGCCAACATGGCTCCGGTGGAGATCAGTGTCAGACTCCACCCGTCGCGGATTACGAGTGCTTTGCCATACTCGATCGCTGCCGTTGGTTTGTGAAGGACTGGTTCTAGCGTTTTTCCGAGGCGTAGGTATGCGGGTCCGGGTCGCGCAGCAAGGATCTTTAGAACGAGCCGTGTTTCCACAGGATCTCCCGGCGCAGCTACTGCGATGTTCGGCAGCGCGGACATCACGGCGAGATCCTCGACGCCATGATGGGTATAGCCGTGGCTGCCGTATGCCAGTCCACCGCCCACCGCAACGATCTTGACACTCAGATTGTGGTAACAGATATCATTGCGAATTTGCTCCAGGCAACGCATCACGGGAAAATTGGCGATCGAATAGGTGAACACAATCTTGCCCATCATCGCCAGGCCGGCCGCGACGCCAGTCATGTTCTGCTCAGCCACACCCGCATTCAAAAACCGTTTGGGGTATCGATTCGCAAACTTCTCCAGCACGGAATATCCCAAATCGCCGCACACCAGCCAAATCCGTTCATCCTTATCCGCGAGTCGAACCAACTCTTCGATAAATGCGGTCCTCATATTCCTGCTTCCAACTCTTCGAGCGCGCACGCCAATTGGTCTGCCGTAGGAGTCTTGTAGTGCCACGCCAACTGATCTTCCATGAAACTCACGCCCTTGCCTTTGATCGTGTGGGCAATCACTACGGTTGGCCGGCCAGGCTCAAGCGGTAGCGAGGAGAAAATGTTGACCAGCGATTGCATATTGTGGCCGTCTACTTCGCTTACGGCCCAGCGAAAGGCGCGGAACTTGTCGGCCAAGGGTTCCAGATCGAGCACCTCTTTCACCCGCCCAAAACTCTGAATCTGGTTATAGTCCACGACCAACAGAAGATTGTCGAGCTTATGCTGGGGTGCAAACAGCACGCCCTCCCAGGTCGACCCTTCGTCCAGTTCACCGTCGCTCGCGAGCACCACGATGCGAAATGGCAATTGCTCTCGCTTTGCGGCGAGCGCCATGCCGCATCCTACCGGCAATCCATGCCCCAAAGATCCAGACGACAACTCCACGCCAGGCACTCCGCTGGTCACATGGCCGGTCAGCCTCGAGCCTGCCTGGCAATAGGAATCGAGCTCCTGAACCGGAAAGAATCCACGTCGCGCCAGCGCCGCGTAGAGCAGGGCAGCCCCATGACCCTTGCTCAAGATAAAACGATCGCGATCCTGCCAATCCGGATGCTCCGGCTTGATTCTCAACGTATCCCAATAGAGGCATGCCACCATGTCGGCCATCGAAAGGCAGCTCCCCAGATGAGAAGCCCCGGAGCGGTGCATCATGCGTACCGCGTCCATCCGGAGAAGCCGGGCCATCCCTTGCAATTCTTCAATAGTGAACGGCATGTGCACTCGACGTTTTGAACTCCTCGATCGTGTGGCGGAGCCCTTCTTGCAATATCGTCTCGGCACGCCAGTCGATGGCTGTTTGCAGTCGGCTGATATCCGCTTCCAAATGCATCACCTGGTCGTGCATATACGGAACCTCCCCGATGCCCAGGGGCAGCAGCGGATCGATCATGTCTCGAATCGATGTTGCCAGCGCGCCAATCTGGATCGTCCTACCGGAGGCGAGGTTGAAAATTCCTGTAGCCTCGGTGGTAGCGATGCGTACAAGTGCATCCACAGCATCTGCGACGTAAAGGTAGTCCCACACTTGTTCGGCTTTCGTCAGAGAGGGCTTCTGGCCTGAGCACAGCGTCTGAATGAGTGACGGAATGAGATGTCTGGGGTCGTCACCCGGTCCGTAGACCGCGAACAGGCGTAGCCAGGTGTGCCGCATGCCGGCCATCTCGGCCATCTTCGCAGTGAGCATCCCGCTTGCCAACTTGGCCACACCATAGGCCGTGACCGGATTCGCCGGCAATCCCTCTCGAAGAATATCCGCATAAGGCCCGTATTCCGCTTGCGAACCGAGGCCGATCCAATGCTTACATCCGGCATCTCGTGCCAGCGCCCACAAGCGCAGGGATGCTGTCACGTTGAGCGCAATCTGGTCTGTATGGTTACGGAATTCAGAAGTAACGCCAAACCATGCCAGATGAAAAACAACGTCGATGGAATTGCGGCCCACGCTGGCGCGAAGGCTAGTCAGGTCTTCAAGAGAGCCCAGCACGACAGTAGCTCCGCGGAACCAGTCTGCATTCCGTTGTGTTGCTGCACTCTCTCTCATGAATGCGGTCACCGGATGCCCGTCTGCTAACAACCGTCGTACCAGCCATGAACCGATAAATCCCGACGCTCCGGTCACGAGACAGCGCACAAGCTTGATACCTCAACCAGGCTTTCCACTACGTAATCGAGCATCGGCGTGGTTAATCCAGGGTAAACGCCGACCCAGAAGACGTTATTGGTTATGAATTCCGAGTTAGGCAAGTCACCGATGACACGCTTTTCTATGTCCCGGTAGGCAGGCTGCCGCAAGAGGTTTCCTCCAAATAAAAGCCGTGTGCCGATTTTTCGGGAATCCAGAAATCGGATGACCTCGTCCCGCTTGAGCCCTGATTCCGGGCGCACCGCCACTGGATATCCAAACCAGCATGGGTCCGACCCGGGCGTTGCTTCAGGCAATAAAAGCACTTTCGATAGCGGCCGTAAATGCGTGGTCAGGTAGTCGAAGTTCCGCTTGCGGGCCGCGATAAAGCCTTCCAGCTTATCCAGCTGCGCCACACCCACCGCCGCCTGCATATCGCTTATCTTGAGGTTGTAGCCAATGTGCGAGTAAGTGTATTTGTGATCGTACCCGTGGGGCAATGCTCCAAGCTGCCAGTCAAAGCGCTTGCCGCAGGTGTTGTCCTTGCCCGGTGCACACCAGCAATCGCGTCCCCAGTCGCGAAACGATTCAATGAGCTTGGTGAGTTGTGGTTTGGAGGTGGCCACACATCCGCCTTCGCCCATCGTTATCTGGTGAGCAGGATAGAAACTGAAACTCGCGAGATCGCCAAACGTGCCAACACGCCGGCCGGCAAAGCAAGAACCCAGAGCATCGCAGCAGTCTTCGATGAGCCACAAGTTATGCTTGCGCGCAAACTCACAAACGGCCGCAACGCTGAAGGGATTGCCCAACGTGTGGGCGAAGATCACGGCTTTCGTTCTTAGACTGAGGGCCCGCTCCAGCAAGGAAACATCAACGTTGTAGGTTCCCAGTTCCACGTCGACGAAAACCGGGACCAGCCGGTTCTGAACGATTGGATTGACCGTTGTCGGAAATCCTGCCGCAACGGTAATCACTTCGTCGCCGGGCATGAGCCGGCGCTCTGCGAGCGCGGGAGAAGTCAATACGGAGACTGCGAGCAGGTTTGCGGAAGAGCCCGAGTTCACCAATCGCGCGTCGCGCACTCCGATGAATTTGGCGAATTTCTGCTCGAACAGGTCGGCGAATCGGCCGGCGGTGAGCCAGAAATCGAGCCCCGATTCCACAATGGCGAACATATCGCGTTCATCAAAGACGCGTCCGGAGACTGGGACGGGTGACTCCCCGGGGGTGAACGATTTCACTGGGAAGGCCTCTTCGTAGTACTCGGTCGTAAGCTGCCTCATCGCGGCCCGGATCTCATCTTTTCGAGCCATGCTCACGCCTGCACGCCGCTGGATTCTGTCTGCAACTCAGTATCCGCCTGGCAGCGTTCCGCATAGCTCCCAATTTGATCCCTGGTGAACACATTCATATCCTGCCCGTGCATTCTTGCTCGATACCATGCGGCAGTCATAGCCAGCGCATCCTGCAGCCGCAGTGCGGGACGCCACCGGAGACGCGCCTCTGCCTTTGAACAGTCCAGCTTCAGGTTCTGTGCCTCGTGTGGCTGCTGATCTTCGTCCAGCGTCCACCGCGCGCCCGCGCCCCAGAATCTTGCCAGCTCGCGCACCATCCACTCGACCGGCTGGGCATCCGATTGATCCGGCCCGAAGTTCCAGCCTTCGCCGTTTACGCTTCCTGCTTCGCGCAGCGACTCCGCCACCGCGAGATAGCCTCGCAGTGGCTCAAGAACATGCTGCCACGGCCGGATCGCCTTGGGGTGGCGAATCCGCACTGGACGCTCCTCCATGAAAGCCCGGATAATGTCCGGTACCAGCCGATCCTCCGACCAGTCCCCCCCACCGATCACATTGCCTGCTCGAACGGATGCGATCGCAACACCGTGCCGGCTGAATTCTGTCGGATTGAAGAACGAATCCCGATACGCTGAGACGACCAGCTCCACACAGGCCTTGCTGCTGCTGTAGGGGTCATAGCCGCCAAGGCGGTCTGTCTCCCGGTACGGCCATGCCCACTCGCGGTTTTCATAGCATTTGTCGCTGGTTACTACGACAATGGCCCGCACAGTCTCGCTATGTCTCGCGGCTTCCAATACACTCACTGTTCCCATCACATTGGTCGAATAGGTGTCGAGAGGGTTCTCATAAGACAGGCGTACGATCGGTTGCGCTGCCAGATGAAATACGATCTCCGGACGGTGTTCGAGGAACGTCTGTTTCAGCAACCGCAGGTCGCGCACGTCGCCCATCACCGAGCGCATTCCGCGGGCAATTTCGGCATCCTGAAACAGGTTCGCCCCGGGCGGAGGTGGAAGCGCGATCCCGCATAGATCGGCCCCCAACTGCTGCAGCCAAAGCGACAACCAACTCCCTTTAAATCCGGTGTGTCCGGTCAACAGAACAGATTTGCCGTTCCAGTTCATTTCCAGACCTTCCACGGAGCCGCGCCACTGCTCCAAAGTGCTTCCAGGACCGCCTTGTCATTCACCGTGTCCATAGGGTGCCAGAATCCGGAGTGCCTGTAGGCCGCAACATTGCCTTCCTGTGCGATCGTTTCCAGTGGTTCGCGTTCCCATACTGTAGCGTCGTCCTTTAAATAAGAACCAACTTTCGGAGAGAGCACGAGGAAACCCCCGTTCACCCATTGCCCATCCCCTTTGGGCTTCTCCGCAAACGACAGCAGGGTTCCATCTCTGTCAACGTTCAAAGCGCCAAACTTGCCCGTTGGTTGTACCGCCGTAAGACTCACCAGCTTGCCGTGCTGTTTGTGGAAGCGAAGTAATTCCGTTATGTTCACGTCAGCGACGCCGTCGCCGTAGGTGAAGCAGAACATTTCTTCATCCTTTACAAATGGCAGCACCCGCCGCAACCGTCCACCGGTCATCGTATGGGCACCGGTGTCGACCAGCGTCACACGCCACTTTTCGCACCTACTTCGATGACATTCCGTTGTGCCTGTGGCCAGATCGATCGTCACATCCGCTGAGTACAGGAAGTAGTCCGCAAAGAACGCCTTGATCATGTTGCCTTTGTAACCAAGACAGACAATGAAGTCATTGATGCCAAAGGAGGAATAGATCTTCATAATATGCCAGAGAATCGGCATTCCTCCGATCTCGACCATTGGTTTGGGCTTTAACGTCGTCTCTTCGCTCAACCGGCTGCCGAGCCCTCCCGCCAGGATGACTGCTTTCATTCTGTCTCCTTGGGTTCGTTCCTGGAGGATGATTGACCCTAAGTAAGCTGATCGGCAGGCCGCATGACAAACGTGAACGCAACCTTGTGTCCCAATAACGGTCGCGATGCCTGGCTCGATAATGAGAGTGTGGTGAGGAACACAACGTGCTACACGGGGAATATGCGCATACTTATGACCGGGGCGACCGGGTTTCTGGGAGCCTATCTTCTCGCTCGTCTGCTGCAGCAATCAAAGCCCTACGAAGTCACCATCCTCAAGCGTTCTTCCTCCGATCTGGGCCGTATCGCGCATCTGCTGCCCCAAATTGAGTTTTTCGATCTCGACCGCCAGCCGCTCGAAAAGGCGTTCCAGTCGGAGAAATACGAGGTCGTCCTGCACTGTGCCACTAACTACGGCCGCGGTCAGATCGCCCGCGCCCACATCATCGAGCCCAATTTGCTATTGCCGTTGCGTCTGCTCGACCTTGCCGCCGAACACGGCACCAGGATCTTCATCAACACTGATACGCTGCTGGACAAAAACATCTCTGATTACAGTCTTTCGAAACAACAATTCCGTGAGTGGCTCCGCCGCGCGCCTTCCCACATGACGTGCATCGATATGCTGCTCGAGCACTTCTATGGGCCGGGTGACGACCAGACCAAGTTCGTTGCCGGACTGGTACGCGCTCTAGTTGACGAAAAGGCGGAGATAGCCCTCACGGAAGGCATGCAAACCCGAGACTTCATCTACATCGATGACGTCGCCGCCGCCTTTCTCCGCATCCTGGATTCCCCGGATCACCCATCCGGCTATGTGGAATACGAGGTGGGAAGCGGTCACCCGACGCTACTCCGGGACTTTATCGAGCTGGCGCGAACACTCTGCGGCAACACCACGACGCACCTGCACTATGGAGCATTGCCTTACCGTCCGAATGAACCAATGAAGGTAGTCGCAAACATCTCGCGCCTCCAAGCCCTGGGATGGAACAGCCGCTGGAGTCTTCGAGCCGGCCTCGAAGTAACCATACAAAGCGAACGGACAATGGCCGGCAGAACCGCTCGCCCTCAACTCGCCATCCCGCTTTTTCCTTGCACGGCAGACGAGTACATGCCCATCCGCACCCGAACGGACGGCTGAGATTGGACACTGCTCCAATGGTCCACAACGCACTCGGCAACGCGCTGATGAAAAAAGGAAAATTCAGCGAAGCCGCTGTGGCCTATGCGCAGGAGTTAGGCAACAACCCTCAATCCTGCGAAACCATAAACAATCTTGGCACCGCGCTGCACCAACTGGGAAAACCAGAGCAGGCCATGCTCTGTTACCAAAAGGCCATCTCGCTTAATCCGTCCTATTCGGAGGCCTACAACAATCTGGGCGTCACTTGCACCGGCCAAGGCCGGCTCGATGAAGCCATTACCTACTTCCGCCAGGCCATCCTTAAGAGTCCGCTATCCGCGGATGCTTATAGCCATTTGGGCAACACGCTCAGATTGCAAGGAGAATTCCATCAAGCCATTGAACAATGCAAGCAAGCGATCGAACGCCAACCAAATCATGGCGCCGCTCACCTTCATCTCGGCAACGCCTACCGCGGCCTGGGTCTGTTTCAAGAGGCGGTCACCAGCTATCAACAAGCGCTCTCTCTCACCACCAACCAAAGCGCGATCTACAGCAACCTGGCGGAAACCTTCAAAGACCAGGGAAAGCTGAAGCAAGCCTACGAGACCTTTGAGAAAGCCGTGGCTGCCACCCCCGTATACCCGCCCGCATACAGCAATCTGCTCTATTTTTGCGCATTCACCCGATATGTCACGCCGGCCAACGAGCGTGCGCTGGCCCAGGTTTGGGAGAACACCGTCCTGACGGGAAGCGAACGCGCAACTGCACGGGAGCGAGCGCGCCTCGGCACAGGAGCCTTCGCCCGGAAGCCCCGCGTGGGACGAAAGCTGAGGCTAGGCATCCTCACCGCCGAACTATGTACCCACGCAGTTGCAGAATTCCTGGAACCCATCCTGGAAGCGCTGGATCGCGACCGTTTCGATCTCGTCCTGTTCCCCACGCTGGTGATGTCTGGCGCGCGTGCCCAACGCTTGCGCGAAATCGCGGCGCAAGCAGGCGATAGGATGGTGTCTGTGAGCGGACTTCCCGCACTCGAGGCCGCAGCCCGCATCCGTTCGCAACACATCGACGTCCTGATCGAAACCACAGGGCACACTTACAACAACCGCCTCGATGTCATCGCCCACCGTGCCGCCCCCGTGCAATGCACGTACATCGGCTACTGGAGCACCACAGGCCTAACCGAAATGGACTGGTTCCTCACTGGCACAGGCGTTCCGGCCTTCATCGATCCGCATTTTACCGAGCGGCTGTGGAGGCTGCCGCGTCTTGCCTTTTGCTACAAAGGAGATCCATCTCTGCCCGAAACCGGCTGGGTGCCAGATCTTGACGGAACCATATGGTTAGGTTCCTTCAATAACAACGCCAAGATAAGGGAAGAAACTCTTAGCCTGTGGGCAAAGGTCCTGCAAGCCCTACCCGAAGCAAAACTTCTCTTCGAGAGCCGCCAGGTTCGGGATGAACAAACGCAACGGCGTATCCGCACGACGCTACTCAATCATGGCATTGCCGAGAGCCGCATTCGTTTCATCCCATACGTGGGTGGCCATGAGCGCCACATGCAGCTCTATCACCAGCTCGATATCGCGTTAGACACCATTCCCTTCAACAGCGTGACCACCGCCTACGACACCCTGTGGATGGGGCTACCACTCATCACCCTTGCCGGCAACTGGATGGGGGGAATCATGACCGGCTGCATCGTCGCCGCGCTCGGCTACCCTGAATGGATAGCCCAAACCGAAGAAGAATTCGTCTCCATCGTTGTCTCTCTCGCAAGAGACCTGGAGAAACGCAAGCACCTGCGCAAGACGCAACGATCCCGCATGGCGAGTAGTGAACTCTGCGACGCCAGAGGCATGACAACATCTCTGGAACAAGCCTGCGAAGCAATGTACGACCACTGGATCCAAACCCAAAGCAATAACTAAAAGCGACATGCCCAGGTCTCGCCTCTCGGATTCTCTTTGGCCCCTCCTTGCCAAGCCGACCGGAAGAGTCATGGGCGCTTTGCAACCTGAGCTGAATGCGGCACAGCTGACGCCGTGCCCTTCCGTCGAACACTTTCCGCAGCCTGTAAAGGCCGTAGGTTAGGGAGCAAAAGAACGGTGGCTTTAGGCTGAGCCAAATCTGTCTTTAAAGCTTTAAAGCTTTAAAGCCGATTAGCTTTCATCATCGAAGCACCGAGCCGCGCGGTGGAGCAATTCTCTTACTTCGTTGGCGGCGCGTTCGCCACTCAGCATCGCTTGATCGCTCCACAAATAAGCCCACTCCCCGTAACGTCCACAACAGCGCACATCGTTGCGCCACAAAAAATCGTGCAGGAGCGCAACGTTCGGCGCACGATGCAGGTCGAAAATCACATTTGCGTACTGAATGTCGCGCGCATCCAGCGCAACAATCTCTTCCTTTCCATGCAGCAGTCCTAACTTGATCAGCGAGTCCAGGCATTGCTCTATCAGATAGTCGTAGCCCGGAATGGGCTTGAAACGTGAATGCACCACTTCCAACTGAATGCTGCAGTGGCCGGCCGGCGCGTTATCCGGGCTGAACTTCGAGGGAAAGCTGGCGCGGGAAAAGGGTATCTCCTCGTCATAAAAGTAACTCCAGGAGGCGTCGCTTACCTGCGGCCGCGCGATCCCCAGGCTGAGCAGAAAATGGGAGGTGCAGGCCAGTTGGGCGGCAGCCTCTCGCACGGCCGAAGGCACGTCTCGACACAATCTCACCAACTCCGGCAAAGGCATCGAGGATATAAGCTGTTCGTAGTGCGCACTGGCGCCATTTTCGAAAAAGATCTGTTTCTGCTGCAGATCGAGTTCCTGCGCACGCATATTACAAGCGACCCGCATGTCCCGTTGCAGCAGCGTGTTATACGCGCCAAATCCATTCTCCAGTGGATAACGAAACTGCGACAGGTAGTAGTGGTCGCCAGTCTGCCTGGAGAGCGCGCCGCGCACTACTTCTTCCAGATGGGGCGCGTAGATGCGCTGCGAGACCCAGTCGGCGGTCAGTTGCTCCAACTCCCGGTTCCAATACTTGCGTGTGTATTGTCTTGTGAAGAGCTCCGAGATGCCCGCGCCCAGTTGCTGGTAACACCAGTCTTTGTAAGTCTCGATCGGCCCCTTGGGCGCTTGCTGCGCAGCCACAAACTCGACGATGCAACGAGTGATGATCTCTGTGGAAACGCCATGCAAATTACACTGCACCGGATGTTTGAGGATCGACCCCTGGAAGTAGTTGGTGGCGAGGGCAGGGAATTCGCTATACCGGTCATCAACACTGCGCGCCAGGAATCGCTGGATCCGTTCCTCCCCGGTGAAGGAAACATGTGGTCCTTCATCGAACAGAAAGCTCTTCTCAATGCGAAACGAAGAGGCATGCCCGCCTGGATGCCGGCCGGCTTCATAGACCATGCAATCGAGGTCGCGCAGTGACCTGGCCGCCGCCATGCCCGCCATCCCCGCGCCGAGGATTGCTATCGCTGCGTCGGTCAATTCCATCTCCTGGCCACACCCTGCAGAGTAGCCGAACGATAGTCAGCGACCACTTCTTATTCGTTCTATGGCCTGGATTGGGACAGCGCCCCGGTCCGTTTCAGGAAGCCATTTCGAAGACTGCGACAGTATTTCACTTCTTACCCAATGCGCACCATGGCGATCAGCTTCAGGTATCCAAAAGGGAGGTTTCACCAGGTAATGCCACGACAGTTGCATACTCTCTCCCAGGGACCTGCGGTTTCACTCCGCCGCAGCAAGTCTGAGTTTTGCGACCGGGGTTCCAAGCCGTGACTTCCATTGCACGCGCTCTACAGTGATCGAAGATCTTGCCGATAAGTGTGATAACTATCGCGCCGCCACAAATGCCGCTAATCACGTCTGAACCCAAAAGAGGTAATAGAGGTAATAGATGAATGCCGTGCCAGAAGCGGAGATACCCGACCGCTCCGGTTCAACAAGCAATCAGGATAATGGCTCGATCACGCCTCCCAAGATTCTCGGCATATGCATCGTCAAGAACGAGC
>Ga0182015_10000688_pt1 | contig 47704 bp, 34 predicted proteins | sample 712P3MmetaG_FD_120478 | JGI IMG/M metagenome (GOLD analysis project Ga0182015, IMG submission 120478) | Permafrost microbial communities from Stordalen Mire, Sweden - 712P3M metaG | ecosystem: Environmental > Terrestrial > Soil > Wetlands > Permafrost | place: Sweden: Stordalen | collected...
CGCGGGTTGCAAGACGATTTTGATTGATGGCGGCTACCGCGAGAAACAATCTTCGCAGGCTCCTGACGCGCGCGTCGGCTCGCTGCGCGAAGCGGCTTCGTGGATTATTCATTCCGCGTCCAAAGGAGCTGCGCGTTGAAGCCGATCTCCGAATTGAAGGTGAAGATCTTCGGCGATGGCGCAGACGCCGCAGGAATTCTTGAACTTTATCGCCAGCCTTTCATTAAAGGGTTCACGACGAATCCGACGCTGATGCGAAAGGCGGGCGTCACGGATTATCGGGCTTTCGCTTCTGAAATTCTCGAAGACATCACGGATCGACCGATTTCGTTTGAAGTGCTGGCCGATGACGAAGCCACGATGGAAGCGCAGGCACGCGAAATCGCCAGTTGGGGCGACAACGTCTACGTAAAAATTCCCGTGACAAACACAAAGCGCGAGCCGATGTACGGGCTAATTCGGCGCTTGAGCGCCGATGGGATACAGGTAAACGTCACGGCAGTTTTGGCGCTCGAGCAGGTGCGTGAAGTTGCGGTAGCGCTTGATGGCGGCGCGGCTTCCTGCATTTCCGTGTTTGCCGGCCGCGTGGCGGATACAGGGCGCGATCCGGTTCCCGTGATGATTGAAGCGCTCGAAATTATCCGCCCGAATCCGCACGCGGAGCTGATTTGGGCGAGCCCGCGCGAGCTGCTGAATATTTATCAGGCTGACGAAATCGGCTGCCACATCATCACTGTTACGAACGACATATTGAAGAAGCTGACGCTTATCGGCAAGGATTTGCGCGACTATTCGCTCGAAACCGTGAAGATGTTCTACGACGATGCTGTGAAGTCGGGCTACACGCTCGAGCCTGCACGCGCCGTTGGCGACCGCGAGATTCGCCTGGATATTTCGAAAGCTACCTCTGCGAGACGCCGGACTGCGGCCGCAGCACGCTCCAAAGTGCGATAAAGTGTCTTGCCGAATGGGCTTCTCTCGGCCCGGTGTGAGTGATCGTGTGATTGTTTGCCGAGCGGTCAGGTCCGTTCAGTTGAAGGAGCTCATTCCATCCATCTGATTCTTTATGTCGCGCTTGCCGTAGCTGCCATCGGCACGCTTTCTTCTGCCGTATTTCTTGTTTTGGTGCTTCTCGGAACTCTTCGCTTCCATGCTGATGCGCGGAAAGCGCGCCGCTCGATGGCGCAAAATGACAGGTTCCCGGCTATTTCCGTTTTGAAGCCTGTGCATGGCCTCGAAGCGAATTTGAAGGAAAACACCGAGAGCTTCTTCCGCCAGGATTATCCGTCGTACGAAATTCTGTTTGCCGCTGACGAACCTGACGACGCGGCCATCGGCGCGATCCGCGAAATAGCAGCGCGATATCCGCTCATACCCTGCCGAATTCTCGTCACAGGCAAGCCGCCGTGGCCAAATCCTCCAGCATATTGCTTTTATCGGATGTCGGAGGTCGCCGTTCACGAAATACTGGTCACGAGCGATAGCGATGTCGAAGTTTCGCCGAAGTACCTGCGGGAAGTCGTTGCACCGCTGCTCGATCCCAAAGTCGGCATGGTCACCTGTGTGTATCGCGGCAAGAATCTGGGTGGATTCTGGTCTGGCGAGACGGCGATCGGAATGTCGGTGGAAATGACGGCCGGAGTGCTCGTCGCGAATCTGGTCGAAGGGATGAAATTTGGGCTGGGGCCGACGATCGCTGTCCGGAGAGACGCGCTCGAAAAAATCGGCGGCTACGCGGTGCTGGGCGATTACTTCGCCAACGATTTCATGATCGGAAATCTGATCGAAAAGGCCGGCTATCGAGTGGTGCTCTCCAGCCACGTCATCGATCATGTTGTGAGCCAGCGCACATTTCGCCGGATGTGGGACAACCAACTGCGATGGGCCAAGTCCACACGGTATTCGCGGCCGAAGGGACATTTCGGTCATGGGCTGATTTTCGCGATGCCGTACGGCATTCTCGGTTTCGTCGCGGCCGCGTTTCTTGGGCATGTTGGGATCGGACTGGCGTTCCTCGGAGTTGCGTTGCTAAATCGAATGTTGGAAGCATGGTTCGTTGGCTGGACCGTGGTGCGCGATCCGGCTGCACGGCGGGCGTTTTGGCTCTATCCAGTGCGCGATCTACTCGGATTCGTGGTTTGGTGCGCGAGCTATACGGCTGCGAAGGCCGTCTGGCGCGATAGCCGGTACGAACTCAAGGGCGATCGGATCGTGCTACGGAAGACAGGCAGCGCCGAGAATTAGACGTCGAAATAGGAATTCCTGAAATCACAACAGGCTTTTGCGAGAAAGCTCTGACAGCAGCAGAACGATCGCCGCAGCAATCGAAATCAATCCGCCGAGAGTTCGATCTCGCGTTCGCGTGAAGTGCAATTCGACATGACTTGATCCGGCGCGCAGTGGCAGGGAAACGACTGCTGTGTCCGGCAGCGGCTGAATCGCGACGGCCGTGCCGTTCACCATGGCGCGCCACGCGGGATACGCAATGAGCTGCAGCGCGAGCGTCACTGGACGCGGCGAATCCACCGTCACGATTTTATGCTCGGCGGTCCACGAATCTACGTGCAGACGAACGCCGGCGCTGGGCACAACAACTTTCGTCTGCGGATCAATCAGCGAAGCGCGCTGCGGATTTTCAGGGAGGTCCGTACGATCGCACCCGAGCGGCTGGTATTCGTCGGTGCCCTGATAACCGGCGCCTGAGGCGATCGAGTCGGCCACGAACGCCGAATCTTGATCGTCCCACCAGTTGTTCGTTGTCATCCAGGCGCCGAGCGACACGAGAACGAGCGCCGCGAGGCTCCAGGCAATCCACCGGCGCTTCAGCGATGCAATCGCAGCGCAAAGGAATAACACGGCGACCACATCGAGTGGCAACAGCCAGCGCCAAGGAAATTGAACGAACGCGAGTTCGGGGACATGCCTCCAGAGCCATGCAGTCCACGGAAACATCAATATCAGGGAAACCGATCCGAGTGTAAGGAGCGACCAAAACATCCCTGGTGCGCTCTCGCGGCGGCGCGCAGCTAACACTGCCGCAATTCCGAAGATGGCGACGACAAGAAGTGCGACCCCCGAGACTTTCAAATTGAACAAAACAAATTCGGGATCGTCGGAATGCGTGAACAGGAAGTTCCGCCACGGCTGCAACTCCGGCGCAAGCGCCTGCGAAATTTCCACCCATCGCTGCTCAACAACAGCGGGCACCATGTAAAAGGCCGCAAGTGCAAAGCCCGACGCTCCTGCGACGGCGGCCTGCAAAACGGGCCTCAGCGACCGGCTTAACACAATCTCCGAAACGACGATCACGACTACCGAGTACGTTGCAATCACGGCTGCCGGCGCGTTCGTCAGCCAAATCAGCGCAAACACGATTGCGAACCGAGGGACGCGGCGCCAGCCCTCGCGTGCCAGCAGCAGTGTCTGGAGAATGAGAAAAGGAAAGAACGCGCTCGCAAGCAACTCCGCAAAATCGCTCCGGTAATAAACGATCACAAGATGGTAGGGATTGACGGAATATAGCACCGCGGCGGCAATCGCATCCTGCGGCCGCAGCCAGGCGCGCGCGAGGCGGTGCATGGACGCGCCTGCTATCACCAGCGCTACCCAGATGAACGCGCCGGGCACCATCCGCCACGGCAAAATCAGGCCGAGCACCGCGCCGAGCAGCCACGATGCCGGCGGATAAAAAATGAAGCGGGGCTCGCCGAATCCGAAATTCGCCCACTCGGCCCACCGCGGATAGACATTTCCCTGATGCCACTGCTGCACGACTTCCATCCACGATGCCAGATGGAATTGGATGTCGTGGCCGGAAGCATTGCCAAGAAAAAATTGCGGGGAGATGACAATTGTTGCCGCAGCTGCAACCCAGATGAAAGCGAACCACGAGCGATTGTGGTGGTGCACTTCGTGGTTGAAGATATCGCGCAGGCGGCTGGAGCTTTTGGACCAAATCGCGTCGCTCATGTCTGAGGCGCAGAGGATACAGAATAAATGCCGCGTTCGCCACCACCGCACCGCGCGATTTCGCTCCATCAGCCCCGCACGGATCTGTCACAAATCTGAAACTTGATCCGTAACATCGCGTCTTGAATTGTGGGGCGACAACTCGGTAGAGTGAAACGCGCATTCCAGCGGGCGTTACGAGCGTCTGGGCATCGCGAAGGGATATCTGAGACACCGATGACGGCAGAAGAACAGCGGCTTCAGGAATCGAACGAGCGAAAAGCTTATTGGGAGCGATGGGGTCCGTACCTCTCCGAGCGCCAGTGGGGAACTGTTCGCGAAGATTACAGCGCCAACGGCGACGCTTGGAATTATTTTCCGCACGATCACGCGCGTTCGCGGGCGTACCGCTGGGGAGAAGACGGTATCGCGGGGATTTGCGACAGGCACCAGCGCATCTGCTTGGCGATGGCGTTCTGGAACGAGCGCGATCCAATTCTGAAAGAACGCCTCTTCGGACTGACCAACTTGCAGGGCAATCACGGCGAGGACGTGAAGGAATATTACTTTTATCTCGATGCAACGCCAACGAGCGCGTATCTGAAGTACCTCTACAAATATCCTCAGTCGCAATTTCCGTACGAGCAATTGGTCGATGAGAATGCACGCCGTTCGCGCAACGACCCCGAATTCGAGTTGCTGGATACGGGAATATTCAATGACAACCGCTACTTCGATGTTTTTATCGAGTACGCCAAAGCCGCGCCCGAGGACATTCTGGTTCGCGTTACGGCGTGGAATCGCGGGCCCGAATCCGCAAAGCTGCATCTGCTTCCGACGCTATGGTTCCGAAATAAATGGGACTGGGGAAATACGATGCCTGGCGACGCTCGGCCGGGATTGCGTAAATTGCCCGGACCCAGCGGCATTGACGTGATCGAACTGGAGCAACCTGATTACGGCAAGCGATGGCTCCTGATCCAAGGAGCGCTAGAATTGCTTTTCACGGAGAACGAGACCAACGCGAAACGCCTCTACGGCACCCAGAATCGAACTCCTTTCGTGAAAGACGCCTTTCACGAGTACATTGTTCATGGCGACAAGACGGCGGTAAATCCCAAGCAAACCGGTACAAAGGCCGCCGCGCATTTCCCGCTCGAAATTCCGCCGGGCGGAAATTTTGAAGTGCGCCTACGGCTAACAGATCAAGCGCCCGCGAATGGGCTCACGCCGGATGCGGCATTTGGCAAGGGCTTCGACGACGTCTTCGCGCAGCGACAGAACGAAGCGGATGATTTCTACGCGCACATTAGCCGCCATCCGATGTCCGATGATGCGAAGCACGTCTCGCGGCAGGCGCTTGCAGGACTGGTTTGGAACAAGGAATGCTATCACTACGAAGTTGCACGCTGGCTGGATGGCGACCCCACGCAGCCTGCGCCTCCGCCCGAGCGCCGCGCCGGCCGCAACCACAACTGGAAGCACCTCTACAACTCCGACGTGATTTCGATGCCGGACAAGTGGGAATATCCGTGGTATGCGGGGTGGGACCTCGCGTTTCACTGTATTGCGATGGCGCTCATCGATCCCGAGTACGCCAAGAGCCAGCTGATTTTATTTGTTCGCGAATGGTACATGCACCCCAACGGCAAGCTGCCTGCTTACGAGTGGTCGTTTGATGATGAAAATCCGCCCGTGTTCGCCAGCGCGGCGATGCGTGTCTATCAGATCGACCGGCGCCTCAGTGGCCGGGGGGACCGAAACTTTCTCGAGCGCGTCTTTCAGAAATTGCTGTTGAATTTTACATGGTGGGTGAACCGTCAGGACCCCGACGGCCTGAACATATTTGAAGGCGGTTTTCTCGGACTTGACAACATCGGCGTGTTCGATCGCTCTCGTCCGCTTCCTGGCGGGATCCACATCGAACAATCCGACAGTACCAGCTGGATGATGAGTTATTCGCTGACCATGATGGCGATCGCACTGGAGCTTGCGAAAGAAAATCCCGCGTACGAAGATTTGGCAAGCAAATTCTTCGAGCATTGCGTTCATATCGGGGACGCAATGAACAACATTGGCGGCCAGGTAAACGGTCTGTGGGACGAGGAGGATGGATTTTACTACGACGTCCTTCGCGCGCCCGGCGGCGAGCACCTGACGATGAAAGTACGCTCGATGGTAGGTCTGATTCCGATTTTCGCCGTTGATACGATCGAACCCGAAGATGTCGAGTCGCGCAAAGGTTTCCTGAAGCGGGCGCAGTGGTATCTCGATCATCATGCAGATACTGCGAAGCATATGGACATGAGCCAGCGTTCAAAAAGCGGCGGCGTTCGCCGGCTCATGGCGCTCGTAAATCGCGAACGGCTCGTCCGAATTCTCCGCTATATGCTCGATGAGAATGAATTCCTGTCGCCCTACGGCATCCGCTCGCTCTCCAAGGTGCACGCGAAGAATCCGTACATGCTGAGACTCGACGATACCGAGCACATGGTGGATTACGAGCCCGCTGAGTCGACATCGAATCTCTTCGGCGGAAACTCAAATTGGCGCGGGCCCATCTGGGTGCAGATGAATTTCATGGTGATCGAAGCGCTTCAGCGGTACGACTACTATTACGGAAGCGATTTAAAAGTGGAGTGCCCGACGGGCTCGGGCAAAATGATGACACTATGGGAAGTGTCGCAAGAGCTTTCCCGGAGAATATCGCACATCTTTCTGCGTCGCGACGGTAAGCGGCCCGTCTACGGAAGCATTGAGAAATTTCAGAACGATCCGTACTGGCGCGATTTAATTTTGTTTCACGAGTATTTTAACGGCGACAACGGCGCCGGCCTCGGCGCGAACCATCAGACGGGTTGGACCGCTCTTGTGGCAAAACTCTTGGAGCAGAGCGGGGAATAGCGGCGGCGCAGCTATTTCTCGACGAGTTCGATCAAAACTTTCCGGCCGTCGGGGCGGCTGGCCAGAAAGAAGTTTACGCGCGTGCCATCTGCGCCGGAGCGCGTTGCGGGATAAAGTGCGGCAAGATTGAAACGCGACCGCAGAATTTCCGCCGCTTCGTCCACGCTCTTCACGTCGAATTCAATCTGCTGGATGCCCTCGCCAAATTTTTCAAGGAATCGCGCTATGGCTCCTGGGCCGCCGGGTGTCTTCGTCGTGAGGACGTCGATTTGAACGCCGCCGGCGAAGTGGAGTTCAAACTCAATCGCGTCTTGATCGGGCGGAACATCGGCTAGCCTCGGATTGCCGTTTGCCGCGCGAATTTCGCCGAAAGTCTCAGGGAACACCGCAAATCCCACTGTCATCTGTGGATTTCCAGCGTTGAAATTGGCGTGTAAATCGGAATCCTTCAGCCAATCGGCGACGATCGGTTCCGCAAGCGCGCGGCCGCGCGCAAAGATTTCAGCAGCGGCGCTCTCACGAGCGCTCGGACCGGCTGACGCGAGCTTGAGGATGAGGGAATCGTCCGGCATTCGAAATCGCAGCGAAAGTATCAGTGAGCAGAGCTTCGCGGTTCAGCGGCATTCGAGTTCGTCAGCTCGACATAGGCCGTCTTCCCGGCGCTAACACGCACAGGCGCGTCCCACTGCAGCCGCGCGTCGCCAATCGTGGCGTAAATCTCCAGCGTGCCGAGCCAATAACTTCCTGGCACAACGCCGCGCAAAGCTCCGCGTCCGTCCAGATCGGTCTCCGTCTTCGCGACGAGATAGCGCGTCTGCGCGAGTTCGAGTGCGCGGCTTTTCACCGCGGGATCGCGTTTGGCGACCAGGGAACGCCAGGCCGGGCCAGGATCAATCGAATCGAGGTTGAGGTCCATTCCCGATGTGCTGTCGGGATTCGCGGTGACGAATTTGCGAACCGCGTCCAGATATTCCTGATGCAATTTCTCGTAGCGATCGGGATTTTTCTGCATATCCCGCGGCGTGTACTTGGGCTGCGGAAATTTGATGGATTGATCGCCCGCGTTGCGTTCAACGTACGCCTTGAAAAATTCCGGGACGTTCATGATGTCCGAAACCGTGAGGAGCTTGATGAACTCCTCGCCCGAAATCGACAACGTCTTATTTTTCTTCATCCACGCCTTCAGTTGAGTCGAAACGTCGAGTTTGTCCACGTACGCATCGAGGTCGGGCTTCGGCTGGCTCGCCTCGGCCTCTTTCCGAATGTCAACGTAGCTCTTGCTCAGCAGATAAAACGGCAGGCCGCGAATCGGCTCGGCGATGCCGCTGGACGGCGTTGCCCGCGCGACAAATTCGACGGATCCCGTTTGCGCGCGCGCCGGCAGCGCGATCGACACGATCGCGAGCACGAGAATCGGCAAAGCAAACAGCGCGAAGGGCCGGATTCGCCTAGGTTTCATGCGGCACATCGTAACAAAATGTCCGTCCGAGCGGCAGCCTTTGGTCCGCGCGATTTCCATCCAGTTTCCAGAAGTCACTCGCCGCACGAAATGTCCGCCGGCACGCTTGGCGGAGCGGGCGCCGGATCGACGGAATATTTTCGCAGCAGCGAATTGAGCTGGGGGATGTCTTCGGCCGCTGCCTTGCGCCACGCCGCGAGGTTGTTGTTTATGGCTTCACAAATCTCGCCAGCAGCTGATCGGGCCGTAGTCGTCGGGTTGGCATCGCCGCTCTCGACCATTTCGAAGACTCGCGTCAGATCGCGATTCTCCGGTCCGAAGCCGCGAACCGAATCATCACCGCGTTCGAGGCCGGCGAGAGTCTTGTCGAGCGCCGCGACGGCATCGGCCGCGTCCTTCGCCTGCTTGCCCTCGAGCGCTTTCGATCGCGCCTCAAGCGCCGTGCGGACGGCTTGAATATCCTGATGCGTGTTGTAAGTCGTGTCGATCCAGGAATTGATCAACTGCGCCAATTGAAGTTGATGCGACAGATCATCCTGGGTCGCGTGTACGCGCGGATCGAGTTCCACCTTGAGCGCCTGCCGGTAATCTTTCCCATCAATATTCAGCACGGCTTCGTAATCGCCCGGTACGACGAGCGCTCCGGTCGGCTCAAAGCGAGGCGTATCACCGGGAATCGCATCATTCGGCAAAGTGAACTCGACATATTCGAGCGCTTCTCCGAAGTAGCCGTACGGCAGGACATTCGGATGCGGGTATCGCAAGTCCCAAACAAAACGGTTCGTGCCGCTGCTCTTGGACAGCGTCGCCGGTGGTGCGAACCAATAGTCCGGCACATTAAGAGGCCGGTCGTCAGCGGCCGGCGCGGCGCTCGAATATTTTCGTACGAGATTCTTTTCACGATCGAAAATCGAGAGCGTGATCTCGCCAGCCGGCGCGGATTTAAAATAATAGTCGAGGATCGCGCCATCCGGCGGATTCTGCCCGGCCGGATATTCGGGTGGAAGCGGAGTGTCAGGATTCGTATCCCAGCGGATGCGCAGCGCGGTTTGTGGTTGGAAGAAATGCGCCGGCGCGTTCGTCACGTCCGCGGTCAGTTGGCGAAGCGGCGTGAGGTCGTCGAGAATCCAAAGACCGCGGCCAAACGTCGCCGCGACGAGATCGTCTCCATGGATGGCCAAGCCGCGCACCGACGCCGGCGGAAGATTGAGATTCAACGACTGCCAGTGATCCCCATCGTCGAACGAGACGTACACGCCATTCTCCGAACCTGCAAAGAGCAAACCGTGGCGAACTGTGTCAGAGCGTATCGTACGAATCAGCGTATTCGCCGGAATTCCATTCAAGATTTTTTCCCAAGTTGCGCCGCAATCGCGCGTCCGGTAGAGATAGGCTTGCGTCGTTCCGAGAATCCACATGTCAATCACGCCGGTCGCGCGCACGGAGAGATAAGCCTCGCACGCTTGTTCGGGCGATACGTCGATGTCCCACACGGAAGTTTTCGGCGGGAGGTCCTTCGGTGTAACGTCGCGCCAATTCGTGCCAGCGTCGCGCGAAACTTGAACGACGTCGTTGGTCGTCCCAGCCCACATCTCGCCTGGCGCGGCTGTCGAAATGGCGAGCGCGCTAATGGCGCCTTGCGGACGCCTCGGCCCATCGGTCTCTTTCTTCTCGCTCTTATTCTTGTCTGCGCCCGCTTCTTTTTCTGCAGCGTTTATCGTTAGATCGGCACTGGCAAATTGCCACGTGACTCCCGCGTCAGACGTTTTCAACAGGCGCTGCCCCCCCAGATACAGAGTGTGCGGTTCGAGAGGCGAGAACTGAAGCGGCGCATCGCCCGAAAGGCGCGTGGTTTCATCGGGAACGTATACCGTCGCTATTTGTCCGGTAACGCGATCGAATCGCAGCACAGTGCCGTACCAGCCAATCGAATAGACAAGGTTCGCGTCGAGTGGATCGGGTGCGATATGTCCGATTTCAAATCCGCCGATCGGAGACCAATCGCTCGCGGTGATTTCTCCGTTGTTGCTGCGACTCAACACCGCGGCCGTCCCGCTATCCTGCTGGTCGCCGTACACGCGGTACGGAAAATGATTATCCACGGAGACGTGATAGAACTGGCCCGTCGGCTGGTTGTACCATAGGCTCCAGGTCTGCCCGCCATCCACGCTAATCGTTGCGCCCTGATCCACGCCGAGAATCATTCGTTGCGGATTTTCGGGATCGATCCACAAAATGTGATAATCATCGCCGCCCGGCGCGCCTTTGAACGCGGCGAAAGTCTGGCCGCCATCCGTCGAGCGATAGACTGCGGTTTGCATCACCCAAACGATGTCCGCATTTTTCGGATCCACAAACACCCGGCTGAAATAGAAATTGCCGACCACACGCGGGTCGTGCGTGATCTGTTGCCAGTTCTGCCCGCCGTCATCGGAGCGGAAGAGGCCTTGCGTCATAATTTCGTAAATTCTGCGGCCGTGATTTCCGGGCGCCACCGCGATGCCGATTCGCCCTTTGCCGATCGGCGGCAGACCATTGCCACCAACGGGAGTCCATGTCGAGCCGCCGTTCGTGGATTTGTATGTTCCCGCTTCCGCGCTCTTCGGCCCGCTAGGCGCACCTGGCACGGAGAAGCTGAAGGCCCACAATGTCGCGTACACGACGCGATGATTGCTGGGATCGAAGCACAGGTCGTACGCGCCGAGCTTGTCGTCTATGTAAAGCGTCTTCGTCCACGTTTTTCCGCCGTCGGTAGTTTTGAATACGCCGCGCTCCGTACTGGGCGACATATCGCCCGCGGCCGCGACAAGCACGATGTTCGGGTCGCGCGGGTCAACAAGTACAACCGCGATCCTTGTCGCGTTTTGAAGGCCGATGTTCGTCCACGTCGCGCCGGCATCAGTAGACTTGTACATGCCGTTCCCGGGCGACTGCTCTCCGGTGCCCACGTAAACAATGTTTGGATTTGATGGCGCCAGCGCCATTGCGCCGATGGACGCCACACCGGTTGCATCAAAAATCGGCTTCCAGACGTGCCCGCCATCCGTCGTTTTCCAGACGCCGCCATCCGGTGTTCCCATGTAATAGACGGCCGGGTCGCTCGATATTCCTGCCACGGCGGTCACACGTCCGGCGCGATAGGGGCCAATGAGGCGCCATCGCATCCCTGCATACGAACTCGGATCAAACTGCTGAGCGAATGCGCCGCCGCACCCCAGGATCGCGAGACATACCATCACGAAGAGAACCGATAGCCTTACGATTTGGCTTTCTGGCAGACTCGCGCAAAAAGAACAGCGTGACGCTCGCATGTATTTCCCCCCCGAGATGGTTGGAAGCAGACGGTTGCCGAGTGTAGCACGCGCAACGAAGCACGCGATTGAGGCACGAATCACCGGAATTCGCAACCGCGCGAGCTTAGTAGAGGCGGAACGTTACTTCGATGGGCATTCGGACAGCGGCAGGCCTGCCGTCAGGTCCAAGCGCAGGCTTGAAGCGCCATGCGCGAACAGCCTCAATGGCTTTCTCGTCGAGGCCAAGACCCAATCCGCGCGATACGTGAATGTCTGTCGCGCGGCCGTCGGCCTGAATGATAACCATTAGCGTGACGACGCCCTGATACTTGGCTTTGACGGCTTCGTCCGAAAATTGCGGGCTGGGACAGAAGAGACAATCCGGCGAGCCATAGCCATTCTCGCCGGCCTGCGGATATGCTCCGCCCGTGTTCCAGCCGTGCCCGGGGCCGTAGCCAGCGCCATCGCCACTTCCCACGCCCGTGCCTTGGCCCGAGCCAATACCTCCACCGCCGCCGGGGCCATTCGAATCCGTGATCAACTTCGCCATCGGATCGCCGTAGTTCGGCAGATTCGGGCTTGGGATCTTGATATCCGGCACAGCGAGTATCGTCGCAGGCACCTGAAGCCTTGGGTTGAGCGGCGGATGCACGGAGGGCGGCGCCAATTGCGTGTAAGACGGCTTCGGCAACATTCCCCTGCTTGCGGGAACCGGATTGTGTTCGCCACCGCCGCCACCACCGCCAGCTTTCTTATTGCCAGGCGGCAGCTTCGGAAGAACAGGAGAACCGATATTGATCGGAATGACGGTGCCAGTCCTAGCCTGCGTCGTGTGCGGATTCAAGATCTCGGGAAGCAGCGGAACCAGGATCAAAACGAGGACGACTACGTGAATCGCGAGTGAAAGAGCTTGCACGCGTGAATATTGTGTGTCTTTTGTCCAGATCTCAGGTACTTTCGCGCCCTTCGGCAATTTCGACTTGCTGAACGCCGACCGGAAATTGCTCCAGAACGAGCCAAACTCGGGTGTCCATGCAACAAGCATGCCCGACTTGTCAGGGCCCTTCGCGGACGCCGGAAGCGGCTGGAACCATTCCTTTAGGTTATCGCCGACACTCGCGCCAAACGTTGTGGGTTGGAATGGGTTCTTGGCGTCACCACGAATCTTGATGGGCCGCTCCAAGAAAAAATCTCGAAGATTCGAGAGGAAACCTTGCATGCCATGACTTTGCTGGACGGCAAAGCGAGTGCCGTATTCATAGACACTGGTCGTATCGGTTGGTTTTTCGTTCAGATGAAGAGTTGATCCGGCCATGCTAAAGTCGGTCCTCCGCCGGGCAGACTGCGGTCTCTTGATTAGATTCCAGACACCCAAAAAGGATGTCTCGCGCCCCTGCGGCTGACTTGCCTGCGTATTCATTGTAACATAGCGGTTCTTCGCGTCGCGCGGGCTTCAACGCCGCCGGCTTAGAAAGGCTTATCGACCCGAATCCATGCCCAAACCGCTTGACCTGAAGAGCACGCTGAATCTGCCCCGAACAGATTTCCCCATGAAAGCAAAGCTCCCGGAACGGGAACCCCTGCAATTGGCGGAATGGGAGAAGATGGGCATCTACGAGCGAATTCTCGCCTCGCGTGAAGGCGCCCCTCTCTTCGTGCTGCACGACGGCCCGCCTTATCCAACTGGCGACATCCATCTAGGCACCGGTCTGAATAAGATTTGCAAAGATCTGGTTGTTAAGTCCAAGACCATGGCGGGTTTTCGCTCGCCCTTCGTTCCCGGTTGGGATTGCCACGGTCTGCCAATTGAGAGCAAGGTCGAAAAAGAAGATCTCGGCGGGCACAAAGATAGAGTTTCGCCCGCAGAATTCCGCCGCCTTTGCCGCGAGTACGCCACTAAATACGTGGATTCGAACCGGCGCGATTTCAAGCAGCTTGGAATCTTCGGGCAATGGTCCAAGCCGTATCTCACGATGGACCCGCACCACGAGGCCTCCATCGCCGATGCTTTCATCACGTTTCTCGAAAAAGGTTACGTCTATCGCGGGCTCAAGCCGGTCTACTGGTGCTTCGTCGATCGCACGGCGCTCGCAGAGGCTGAAGTCGAGTATCACGATCACAGCAGCCATTCAATCTGGGTGAAATTTACGATCGCAGGCGGAGCGCTTGCCAAGGATCTCGGTCCCGATGTCAGCGCGCTGATCTGGACGACGACTCCATGGACGCTGCCCGCGAACCGCGCCCTCGCGTTCCATCCCGATTACGAATACGTTGTCGCGGAAACGCCTATCGGCGCGCTCCTTCTCGCCGAGCAGCGGCTCGCCGTGCTCGCCGAGGAATTGAAACTCGAAGCCGCTAAAATTCGTTGGCGCGGGAAGGGGAGCGAACTCGAAGGAATGATGTTCCAGCATCCCTTTCTCGATGATTTGAAAGTGCCGGGCGTGCTTGCCTCTTACGTGACGCTGGAACAGGGCAGCGGCGTCGTCCACACCGCGCCGGGACATGGTGCCGAAGATTTTTACACCGGCCAGCGCTACGGTCTCGAGACATACGCTCCGATTGATAATGACGGCCGCTTCGTCGAAGGATTGCCCGAGTACAAGGGCAGAAACGTCTTCGAAGCAAACGAGCCGATCATCGAGCTGCTGCGCGCGCGCGGCGCGCTCGTCGCCTCATCGAAATTCCGTCACAGCTACCCGCACTGCTGGCGCTGCCACAATCCCGTGATTTTCCGCGCCACGGAGCAATGGTTCATCGGCATGGAAGCGAATCATCTCCGCCAGCGCGCGCTCGACGAAATCGACAAAGTGAAATGGACGCCGCGCTGGGGCCACGATCGTCTCTACGAAATGATCGCGGAGCGCCCGGACTGGTGTATTTCGCGCCAGCGATTCTGGGGCGTGCCGTTGATCATCTTCACGTGCGGCGAGTGCAGGACGCAGTTGAACGATTTCGCCGCACTGCGCCACGTCTTGACCTGGTTTGACAAGGAAGGGGCGGACGCCTGGTTCACTCATTCGGCCGAGGAACTGCTGCCGCCCGGTACGAAGTGCCCGAAATGCGGCGCCGCAAAATGGAAAAAAGAGAATGACATTCTCGATGTCTGGTTCGATTCGGGCTCGACGCATCTTGCCGTCCTGAGCCTCAAAGACGGCACCTGGCCCGCCGACGTATATCTCGAAGGTCCCGATCAGTTCCGCGGCTGGTTTCACAGCTCGCTGCTCGTGGGAGTTGGCACCCGCGACCGCGCTCCCTACAAGCAAGTGGTCGCGCACGGCTGGACGCTCGATGCCAAGGGCGAGCCGATGTCGAAGTCGCGCGGAAATTTTGTCTCGCCGCGCGACGTTGCCGAAAAATGGGGCGCGGATATGGTTCGTCTGTGGGTGGCGTCGCAGGATTATTTTGGCGACGTGCGCTATTCCGAAGCCGCGATGACGCAGCTTTCGGAAACCTATCGAAAATTGCGGAACACGTTTCGTTTCGCGCTCTCAAATCTCGCCGATTTCGATCCCTCGCGCGACGCTCTGCCGGATTCAGAACTCTGGGAGATGGATGCGTGGATGCTGCGCCGCACCGGCGATCTCGTTCGCCGATCTCTTGAATGGTACGAGTCGTTCGATTTTCATCGCGTCTTCCACGCTGCGCACGATTTTGCCGTCGTGGATTTGAGCTCATTTTATTTCGACGTGCTGAAAGACCGTCTCTACACATTCGCCCCGCGCAGCGTTGGGCGCCGCTCGGCGCAAACCGCTGTCTATCGCATCGCCAGCGCTCTCCTGCGCCTCATCGCGCCGATTCTCGTCTACACCTCCGAAGAAATTTGGAAACACTTCCCGCACGAGGCGGGCGCGCCCGAAAGCATTCACATGGCACATTTCCCGAAAGCCGAAGAGCTTGAGCGTGCAGCGACCGAAAAAATCGCAGAGAACTGGGAGAAACTTCTGTCGGTGCGCGAAGAGGTGTTGAAAGCTCTCGAACAAGCGCGCGCGGCGAAGCTGATCTCCGCCGCGCTCGAAGCCAAAGTTATGATTTCGGCGTCGGGCGATCTCGCCGCGCTTCTCGCGAACTATCTGAAGAGCCTGCCCGCTCTCTTCATCGTCTCCCAGGTGCGCCTCGAACCCTCAACGGCCGAAGGCGTCAGCGTGAAAGTCGATCGCGCCGATGGCCAGAAATGCGAGCGCTGTTGGAACTATTCCACGCACGTTGGCGAGAATGCCGAGTACCCGACAATCTGCGAGCGCTGCGTCGCGGCGCTAGATGAGATCGCGCGCACAACGAGCGTTGCAGGATCGTGATGTCCGCAGGCATGTCACGCGCAACCGGTTGGCGAAACATCTTCATCGTCTTCGCCGCGCTCGCAGCTGACCAAGCTAGCAAATTCGCCGTCGAAAAGTACTCCTCGGTAGGCTCGCAGCGCGTCCTCATCCCCGGCGCTCTCAATCTCATCCACACGACCAATCCCGGTGTCGCGTTCGGCCTCTTCGCGGAATCAAGCTCGCCGTGGCTTTCGCCCGTGCTCATTCTCTTTTCGGTCGCCGTGATTGGTTTCCTGGTGTGGCTGCTGGCGACCGGACGCGCCGGCGGGCGCCTCGGCGAATTTGGCATCGCGCTGATCCTTGGCGGCGCTCTGGGCAACGTTCTGGACCGCGTGACGCGCCGAAGCGTTATCGACTTCATCGATTTTCATGTCGGCGGCCACCATTGGTACACTTTCAACGTAGCCGATTCCGCGATTGTCGTAGGCGCGGCTCTCGTAATTCTCGAACTACGGATTATGCGTAGTCCAAGCCAGCAGAAGGTGTAAGCGTGCATCCGATTCTTTTCGAAGTCGGGCGATTCACGATTTACAGCTACGGTGTGCTGGTGGCCACCGGCGTATTGCTGGGCTTGTGGTTCGCGCGCAGGCAAGCGCCACACGCCGGCCTCGATCCCGATCGCGTCTGGAATCTCGGCATATACGTAGTTTTGACGGCGCTGGTCGTCGCCAAGCTCTGGCTCGTCGTCATCTATTGGCATTACTACATGCAGCATCCGCGCGAGATCTTTTCCTACGATCTGATTCAATCGGGCGGAACGTTTTTCGGCGGCGTTCTGGGAGCCATTGCCCTGACGATAATCTACACGCGCATCGCCAAGATTCCGCTACTCGCCCTGCTCGATTGCTACTCGGCGGGTCTGCCCCTGGGCCACGCAATCGGCAGGCTCGGCTGTTTCATGGCTGGATGCTGCTATGGCAAACCGACCACTCTGCCCTGGGGCGTCACGTTCACAAATCCCATTGCCGCGCGCCTTGTCGGCACGCCGATGGGCGTTCCTCTTCACCCGACGCAGCTGTACGAAGCCGCCGCCGAGTTCTGCAATTTTTTGATTCTCGTCTGGATCAGCAGGCGGCAGACCTTTAAGGGGCAGCTTCTCGGCACCTATCTTCTTCTGTACGGATTCGAGCGCGGCGCGATTGAGTTCGTCCGCGGCGATCCCGATCGCACGCTGATGTTTCACGGAGCGATCTCGCTGATGCAAATCGTGGCCGTCGCATTCGTATTGACCGGCGCGTTCCTCTGGTGGCGCGGTACGCATCACCAACTCCTGGCCATGGCGACAGTTTCAGAATCCGGCGAGCCCAAGCTCCAACCCAAGCCCAAGCCCCAGACCAAAAAAACTCGCACCTCGCCGCGGCGCGCGTAGAGAATCCGTGGCGCAAACTCCAGACGAATTCTTAACCTTCACCGTCGAAGACGAAGATGCAGGCGTCCGCCTCGACCGCTTTCTCGCCAATCATGCGGCTGATCTCAGCCGCACGCGTCTTCAGGCGTTGATTGCCGAAGGTCGTGTCCGCGTGGATGGAATCACCACGAAACCGTCCCACCGCCTCGAATCCGGCCAAATTGTCGAAATCGAAATTCCTCCGCCGCTGCCCGTGGCCGTAGCGCCGGAAGCGATCCCGTTGGATGTCCTTTACGAAGATGAAGATCTCGCAGTGATCAATAAGCCCGCCGGCATGGTCGTGCATCCTGGGAGCGGAAATGTTTTGGGGACGCTGACCGCCGCGCTTCTCGATCGTTTCGGCACGCTCTCCGCAATCGGCGGGTCTTTGCGTCCCGGAATTGTGCATCGCCTTGATAAGGAAACTTCCGGCGCGCTGATCGTGGCGCGAAACGACGCGGCGCATCGAAAGCTCGTGGAAGAATTTCAGGAGCGCGAAGTCCAGAAAATTTACGTCGCGTTGCTCCACGGCAAGTTGCAAACAGCGACAGGACGAATCGAATTGCCCGTAGCGCGCGATTTGCACAGGCGCATGCGAATGACCACGCGTCGCCGCGAAGGCAGACCCGCGCGAACGGATTGGAAAACAAAGCTGCTTCTTGGCGGCTTCAGCTTCGTTGAAGCGGGATTGCACACCGGGCGCACGCACCAGCTTCGCGTCCATTTCTCAGCGCTAGGATGTCCCGTGGTGGGCGACACACTCTACGGCGCGCCGCGCGAAGAACGCGCTGGCACGGTCGCGTTGCCCGAGCTCGGCCGCAATTTTCTGCACGCCGCGAGAATTCGCTTCGTGCATCCGCGCACGGAAAAAGAAATCGAAGTGCGCGCCCCGCTGCCTCCAGAGCTCGCCGGCTATTTGAAAAATATCGGCAAGGCGCTGAATGCACCCCCCGCCGCGATTGACGCTGCGCTTGCCGAGTACCTATAATTCAAGTATGCGATTGTTGTTGCGCTGTTCGTTCGTTTTGCTGTTCATGTCCGCGGTCGCAGTTGCAGCGGAAGCGCAGCAACCGTCACAAACTCCGCCTCCCCCCGCCGCAGCCGCGCCTCCTCAACAGGAGCAGGGCGACACGAAACCCGCGCCTCAGCAGCCGGAGGAAAATCCGAAGCAAGCGCCGCCTCTGAAAGTCACGACGGGTCTCGTCCATCTCGTGGCCGCCGTCTCCGACCGCCGGAATAACTTCATTACCGATCTCGATCAGAAAGATTTCCGCATTTTCGAGGACGGCAAGCCCCAGGACATCAAATTCTTCGGCCGCCAGACCGATCTGCCTCTTCGCATCGGCATGCTCCTCGACACATCCAACAGCATTCGCGAGCGTCTGCACTTCGAGAAAGACGCCTCCATCGATTTTCTTGACAGCGTGATTCGCCGCCACAAAGATCAGGCGTTCTTGATGACTTTCGATAATGAGCCGGAAGTAATTCAGGATTTCACGGGCGATGTCGGCACTCTAACGCAAGCCATCGAGAAGCAGCGCGCCGGCGGAGGCACTTCGCTGAATGACGCGATCTACGCGGCCGCGCAGAAATTAGTCAATGCGCCGATGCCTGATGGTCCGAATCCGGAAGTCCGCCGCGTGCTCGTGGTCTTCAGCGACGGCGAAGACAATTTGAGCGATCGCGCGCTCAGCGAGTCCATCGAGATGGCGGAGCGCTGCGAGGTTTCCATCTATTCGATCAGCACGAGCACGGACTGGGTGGCCGTCACCACCTCCGATCGTCCGCACAAAATGTTCAAAACTCCCGGTGATGAAATTCTCGAAAAATTCGCCGTCCAAACGGGCGGCCGCGTGTTTTTCCCTTACAAAGTGGACGACCTCGCCGAATCCTTTCAAGACATCGGCGCCGAGCTTCGCAGCCAGTATTTCATCGCCTACGCGCCGTCAGTCCCGCCTGACGGAAAATACCGGAAAATCCAAGTAGATATCGCAGATCGCAAGGGTTTGACCGTCAGAACGCGCAAAGGCTATTTCGCCACCGAAACCCCCGGAGGTCTCGGTCCTCCCGCGAAATAGGATTTTTCGGCGGGCAAACTAACTCCCTCATCGCGATGACCCAAAGCTCAACCTTTAGGCCTCGATCTCATTCGTAGCGCCGGCATCCTGCCGGCGTTTTTCCGCGCAAACGAAGTAGTGCTCCCCACTCACCGCGTAGTAGTCTCGTCCCGCCACAAAGTCCAAAAGGAGTCTCGACAAATGCTGAATGTCGTTTCGCGCCGATTCTTCCTGCTGCTCCTGATCGCGTCCATAGCAATTGGTGTTCCCGCGAACGCGGCTCCGCTCGACAACAACCTGGCCCAAACTCCTCCCATGGGCTGGAACAGCTGGAACCGCTTCGGCTGTGACGTCAGCGAAAGCCTGATCAAATCTGTCGCCGACGCGATGGTGAGCAGCGGCTTAAAGGATGCAGGCTACCAGTACGTCGTAATCGACGATTGCTGGCAAGTCCGACGCGACACCGCCGGCAACATCGTCGCCGACCCCGAGCGATTTCCTTCGGGCATAAAATCCCTCGCCGACTACGTTCATTCAAAAGGCCTGAAGTTCGGAATTTATTCAGACGCTGGCACCAAGACATGCGCGGGCCGCCCCGGAAGCCGCGGTCACGAATATCAGGACGCGCTGCAATACGCGGCCTGGGGCGTTGATTACTTGAAATACGACTGGTGCAATACCGGCACCGAAGACGCACAGGCGGCCTACAAAACGATGAGCGACGCACTTAAATCCAGCGGCCGGCCCATCGTCTTCAGTCTCTGCGAGTGGGGCGATCACAAGCCGTGGCTCTGGGGCAAAGATGTTGGCAATCTCTGGCGCACCACCGGAGACATCGCGGATTGTTGGGACTGCAAGAAGCAATACTCCTCCAGTTGGCCCGCGATCCTAGATCTGCAGGTCGGATTGGAATCCTACGCGGGTCCCGGCCATTGGAACGATCCCGATATGCTCGAGGTCGGCAACGGCGGAATGACGACGAACGAATACCGCTCGCATTTCAGCTTCTGGTGCCTGCTCGCCGCTCCGCTCATCGCTGGTAACGACATTAGGAACATGACTCCTGAAATCCACGAAATTCTGACGAACAAAGAAGTGATCGCGGTGGATCAGGATCCCCTCGGAATGGAGGGCCGGCGCGTCTGGAAAGATGGCGATTTGGAAGTTTGGGCGAAGCAGATGAAAGATGGCAGCCGCGCCGTAATATTATTTAATCGGGGGAAGGCAGATGCGGAAATTTCGGCGGCTTGGCAAGATCTCGGCTATCCCGCGCATGTGTCCGCAAATGTGCGGGACCTGTGGGCAAAAAAAGATCTCGGCAAAACTACAGGGAAGTTCACAGCTAACGTTGCCGCCCACGGCGTCGTCATGCTGCGAGTAACTCCGTAGAGCAGGTCACTCCCTGCTATTCCGTCGGCGCGTAATATCCGCGGCGCGTCAGCACTTTCGCATCGGACCGCGTAACTTCCACTTTGATCTTGCGGAAATTGCCGTCTCGTTTCGTGTTCGTCGGATAATAGCCAAGCACGTACTGCGAGCGAAGTTCCTGCGTTAACTCATCGAACGCTTTCTCGAGTGATTTCTCGCTGCGCACGGCAATCACACGTCCGCCCGTGTCATCCGCAAGTCTCTTCGCCGCGTTCGCGCCGCCGTAGCCCATTCCCGCCATGAAATATCCTTCGGGCTCCGCGATCAGCAGCACATGAACCACGGCGTCCGCGCGCTGAGCCGACTCGGCTGCGTCTTTCAGGCTAAGTTTGCTGTCGTTGTCTTCAGCGTCCGTGAGAGCGATGATGGCCTTGCGCCCCGCTTCTGACGTCAGCTTGTCGTGCGCCGCGAGATAGATAGCGTCGTAGAATGCGGTGCCGCCTCCACCGCCTCCACCTACGGTTCCAGCCGTCCCTCCCGCGCCCGAGGCGTCTACCGCGACAACCGTTCGGCGAATCGCTCGCTCGAGGACTGACGCGTCCTCGGTGAAATCGGCAAGCATATCCACGTCCGTATCGAAGCTCATCACCATCGCTTCATCATTCTTGCGCAGCACCTGATGCACGAATCGCGAGGCGGTATCCTGCTCGGCGAGAATAAGGTGCTGTTGGCTCCCGCTCGTGTCCACCAGAATCGCGAGCGTGATCGGCAGATTCACTTCCTTCGAAAAGAAAGCAACTTTCTGCTCGACGTTATCCTCGTATACTTTGAAGTCCTCTTGCTTGAGATTGGCTAAGATCGCGTGGTCTTTGTCGCGCACCGTCGCGAACAGGTTGACCAATTCCGTTTGGACTTTGAGGGGCTTTTGCGATTCAGGGAGCTGTTGCTGATCCTGTTGGAGCTCCGGCGCGCGCGCCGCGTTCGACGCGCCGCGGTCCGCCGGGGTGTCCACGGCAAAGATCAAGCTTGCCGCAATAGTTACAAGCACGAGTGCAGAGCGAATCTGGGAGGCCTGCATTGTATAATCTCTCCGGGTTACGTTTGCCTGACACTACGATGCGCCTAGCGTCCCATCGGATGTCACGGCGGCAGCGCGATTGCGTAACCTGTGACGAAGCGGACCGGATGCGGCGTCCGCGCTGAAAGGGCCACATGATTATGAGGCAAATCGTTACGTGGATGATAGTCGCCATCTTCGCGTTCCCGGGCGCAGCGATCCCGCAGAGCCAGCCGCAATCGTCGCCGCCTCCTCCGCCGCAGCAGCAATCGCCGCCTCAGCCCCAGCCGCAGGTTCAAACGCCCGGTTCGGTCGAGGGCCATTCACAAGCCCCCGCACAGCAGGCTGCACCTGCCCCGCAGCAAACCAACCCGCGCCGCCCGATCACAAACGTCAGCGCACTCGTTCTCGTTCCCGTCACCGTGAAGAACTCGTCTGGCCAAATCATGGGCGATCTTCGCCGCGATGAATTCCGCGTTTTTGAGGACGGGCGGGAGGAGCAACTGTCCATGTTTTCCACCGACCCGTATCCGTTGTCGGTTGTCGTCCTGCTCGATAACGACTTGTCCATGAAAATGCGCGACCAAGTGCAGAAGAGCCTCGCGAGCATTGCCGCAGCGCTTGGGCCACAGGATGAAGCGGCGCTGATGCGCTTCGACGAATTTCCTGAGCCCGTCGAGGATTTCACTAAGGACAACGACGCGATCTTCACGCAGCTCCACCGCTTGCAACTCGGCGAAAGTTTTCCAGGTGACGCCATTGGACCGATGACTGCGGGTCCGCAGATCAACAATCAATCGCAGCAGCCGGAGGTTCCGAATTACGGAATGAAACAGGAAAAAGTCGTGAAGGATCTAGACGACGCAGTCTACGCTGCCGGACAGCTATTGCGCGCCCGCGATCCCAAGCGCGATCGCCGGAAAATGATTTTCCTGATCGCCGACGGCCAGAATTCGCACCACAACAAATACACTTTCAACCAAACGCTGCAGCTTCTTCTTTCATCCGACATCTCGGTTTACACCATCACGGTTGGCTCGGCGCTCATTCCCAAGCATGAGCCCGCGCGCATGACGCGCTACGCCAACGACACGGGCGGCGACGCGTACTTCGCGTCGAAACAAGGCGACTTCGAGCGCTTGTACTCGACGGTCACCGAAGAAGCGCGCAACCAATACACGCTCGCTTACGTGCCGCAGATCAACACGGGCGGCGAATATCACGCCATTGAAGTTCGCGTCGAGCGTGCCGGGCTGCACGTCAACGCGAGGCAGGGCTATTATCAGACGGCGCACTAAGCGTTCGTATTTTTTTTCCGGACTAATCGGACAACGCGGTCGCAGATTTTTCCTTGACAGGATTCGCTTGCGCTCGTATTAAGGAAGGGAACGATTGTGGCGCGAACAAAGTTTTACGCTGCCGCGTCGCTGGGGAGAAAGCAAGTAGTTGATGCGCGTTGTGAACGGAACGACGGCGAGGTTGTTCCGCTCAACTGGTTCTCCGAATGAGGCGATCGCAAAAACGGTCGCCTCGTTCTGTTTTTGAGGGATGAAGTTGCGGCGCGTCCTGGGAAAATATTCTCGCGTCGCGCCAAATGCGTCACTGCGGCTTTGAATTGGTCGTCCGTATCGAAACTAACTGCTCATGCGCCGGGCAAATCGGCTGAAAATCGCAATAACGGCAAAGAAATCCCGGCTTCGCAGGAAATTCCCCAGCTCGAATCAAATCCGCAGTCTCTGAAATCGTCTTGCGCACGGCGTCGAGCGCCTTCGCGTTGCGCTCCGTCACCACCGCTTCATTGGTTACCAGGTTGTAAAAGGTGAGCCGCTTCGGCGTGAGCTCGAGCACTTCACGTGTGGCCAGCGCGTACACGCTCAACTGCAAGTTCGCGTCGGTGGCTTTCTGCGACTTCGGATTGCCGGTCTTGTAGTCCACCACTTCGACTTCGTCGCGCGTGATGCGATTCACCTGGTCAATTCGCCCGAGTATCGTGACGTTATTTTCCATCTCGATCTCGAACTGTTTCTCCTGCATCAACACGTCGGCCGGCGCAGCGGAGTACGTCTTGTGGAACGCTGCAAGCTGTTCGCGTCCCGCTTTTTTGTATTCCTCCTCGTGGTAATCATCGATGAAGCCCGCGCCAGACCACACGCGATCGTAAATCGCGGCCACTTCCTCGAACGAAACTCGTTTCCGCTTTTTCACATCGGCGACGAATTCTTTGATCGTCTTGTGCATCGTGTTGCCGAAAGTCATCATCGCTTTCGGCTCGCCGCGCAGGTGCCAGGAAGCTTCGAGCAGGTATTTCATCGGGCAGCCTTGATACGTGTCGATCGCGGACGCGCTCAATTGCAGCGGCTCCGGCCGCGGCGGATGAAACGCATTCGCCCACAGCGCGATGTGCGAGTAAGCCTTCGTCGCATCCGTCGCCTCGCCAAACAATCCAGGCTGCGAAGCGTCCACCGGCGCTGAGCCCACAGTCAGCCGCGCATCGGGCACGGCAACGCGCGGCGCAAGCTGCCGCAGGTCGAATTTCTGAATCTTCGCATCTTCGAGGAGATCGTCGAAAAACTCGGATCGTTTCTTTCGCTTGTTGATGATCGTGCTCAGCGTCAACATCCATCGCGCACGCGTCAGCGCCACGTAGAAAAGCCGGCGCTCTTCCTGCTTTTGAAAATCCCCCGGCGGCAATTCTTCCTTCATCAACTCTGGCGGAAACTCAAAAACCGGCTGCCGCGTCCGCGACGGAAAATCCCCTCGGCACAGTCGCAGCAGAAACACGTGCTGAAACTCGAGCCCCTTCGCCGAATGCACGGTCATCAACTGCACGGCGTCGTCCGCCGGCTCCGCGTCCACAAAAATATCGCCGCCCGCTTCGTCAAAATATCCCAGGTACTTTATGAAATCATGCAGCGACCATCCGTCGCCTTTCTTCTGCCATTCCTCCACAAATGTCTTGAAGCGATCGAGATTGTACGAATCGCTCTCGGCGGGCAGCGGCGCAATGCCGATCGCCGCGGTCAATTCGGCAAGCATTTCCTTCGCGTTCGCTTTTTTCGCTCGTGCGCGCATCGAAAAGACGAACTCGACCAATTCGCCTTCGCGGGAATCCTCAGACGGCGCGCCCGGCAGTCCTTTTTTCTCGCCTGCCCACGATTCAAACTCTTCCCACAGCGTTTTCCCTCGGCTCTTCTGGGCGCGCTCGGCCACGCGGACAAGATCCCTGGGCTCGATTCGCCAGTAGGGAATCGCGAGAATGCGCGCGCACGCCACATCATCCGACGGGACGGCAATCAATCGCATGTATGCAAGCAAGTCGCGAACGAGCGTGCTCGAAAGAATCGAAAGCCTCCGAATCACAAAGGGAATCTGCCGCCGCGTGAGCGATTCCACCAGGCACGTCCGATGCGTGTGCTTGCGGTAGAGCGCCGCGAAGTCGCGCCAGGGCACGCCGGCCGCGTGGAATTTCTCGATCTCGTTCGCAATCCATTCAGCCTCTTCTTCGGGCCGGCCGAACTCGACGATCCGAATTTTCTCTCCCTCGGGATTTTCCGTGTCGAGCGGCGTGAATGGCACGTAACGCGAATCGTCGCTCTCTGCCGCTACCATCCCCGCCACTCGCAGGATTCGCTTCGTCGAGCGGTAATTCTGCGTCAGATGGACGCGCGGCCATTTCTCTTCCGGCATTTCACGCGACACGCCGCAAAAATCCTTGAGAAAGGTCTTCAGGCTGCCAAATGACGCGCCGCGGAACCGGTAGATCGCCTGATTGTGATCTCCGACCACAAAAATATTGCGACGCTCGCCGGTCAGCATCCGCAGCAATTCCAGTTGCGCGACGTTCGTGTCTTGAAATTCGTCCACGAGGATGTAGCGATAGCGCTCCCGCATCTTTTCAAGCAGCGCCGCGTCGGATCGCAGCAATAGCACCGCCTGCATCAACTGCGCGCCGTAGGTCACCAAATGCCGCTCGCGCAGGATTTGCTCGCTCACCCGATACGCGCGCGCAATCTCCTCTTTCTCCGCGATCGTTTCCTCTTGGACGCTCTGCGCTTCCGGCTCCATCTGCCCGCGTTTCGCCTCGTAACTCGCCTTCAATCCGTCCACGTAGCGCTGGTAATCGTCCGGCGTCACCAGTTCATCCTGGCAGCGCGAGAAAAAGTTCTCGAAATCCTCCAGGAATTCTCCCGGTTCGGAGAGGCGTCTGAAGATCTTCAGTTCGAGGCGCTGAATGTTCCGCCGAAGCAGAATGCGGTGATCGAGCGGATCAATCACTTTCAAATCGGGATTTGACGGCAGAAGAATTTCGTTGTAGCAGAAAGAATGAAATGTGCCGAGCCAAATTCCCGCCGCCCGCTCGCCCAGGCGCTTGCCAAGCCGCCAGCGCATTTCGTTCGCGGCCTTGTCGGTGAACGTGAGGCCGAGAATGCTTTCGCCGGAAAGCTGCGGAGCATTTTCAAGCAGAAGCCGAATCCGTTCGGTTATTACGCGAGTCTTGCCCGTGCCCGCGCCCGCGACCACAAGAAGCGGCCCATCGCCATGCTCGGCGGCAACGCGCTGCCGCGGATTCAGTTCAATTTCGAAGGTTTGCGCCATGCGATAAGAAATACATCTTCATCGTAGCCGATTTTCAACAAGCAGAGTAGCTCCCGCCGTCAAGCGAGATCGAGCGCCGCGCGGGAATCGCTCCAGACAACTCCAATAGAACCCCAAACTGAATTTAGAACTACGAAACTCAATTCAGCCCCGAGAACTGAATTCAAAGCGCGCCAACGCCAAATTCCTGTCCGTCTCAACCTCTCAGATTTCTCGTCTCACCGTGAGATCAAACGCCGTTTCCCTCAAATCCGTGAGACATCGCATGAACTCGCCCCCGTCACCCGCCACTGAGCATCTCACGCAAGATCAGCATGTTGGCCCACGATCGCACTCTCGAAGGTGCGCGAAATCTCGAGCGCCCACCTGGCATGCGTCTTGCATCCTTTCTGTTGGACCTTTGCCACCCGGCCAAAGGAAAGCGGACGTGCAGGCTTATAAAAGCTTCTCGAAGTCGGCCTTCGGACTTCTCGTATTGGGAACTCTGTTTTTGCATTCGCCCGCGTTTTCGCAGGAAATCTCCCAGCAAGCAATCATTCGAAAGATCAAGACCAAAATTGACCCGAAATACCCCGAGCTAGCGCGCCAGTATCAGCTGTCAGGGAAAGTAAGAGTCGAAGTCACCGTCTCGCCCGACGGCGTAGTCAAAAAGACCCGCATAGTCGGTGGAAATGCCTTGCTCGCTGGCGCAGCTCTCGAGGCCGTAAAGCAGTGGAAATACGAACCTGGTCAAAAAGAGACCGTCGAAATCACAGAAATTTTCTTCGCAGCCGAGAAGTAACCGCCGCCGAAAATCTCCAGCGCCGGAGGCGCCAGCCTCCGAGTCGAATTACGATGACGCTCAAAAGCGAATCAAACTTAGGACAGCGAACTAACTGGGCTACTCGTATCGTAGCGCCTGAGTTGGCGCTATCTTGGATGCTCGTCGTGCGGGCACGTAGGCCGCCAGCATGGTCACCAGAAACATCGACGGCACCACGACTACATAAGCCAGAATGTCCACTCCGCCGGCATTGAACAGCATGGAATTCATGAGCTGCTCGAGGGCGAAACCCATCGCCAGCCCGATTACCGTTCCAATGCCGACGAGCATGATGCCCTTGCCCATCACCAGACGCAGCACGTCCGAGCTTGCCGCGCCCAGGGCCATGCGTATGCCGATCTCGCGGGTTCTGCGGCTCACGTTGTACGCCACCAGTCCATACAAACCGGCGATCGCGAGCAGGAGGCCCACGCCGCCCATCGCACCCACCAGGTCGATCGCGATTAGCGGCCCTTTTACGGCCTGATTCACGTATAAGTCCTCGTAAGCCCTCGTCTGCAATATCGGTAGGTTCGGATCGATCGACCTCACAACATCCTTCACGGGCTGGACCAATTGCAGCGGATCGCCGCTCGACCGCAACATCAAGTACATTCGCGCGACAGGATGCTGGGCCAGCGGCATATACAGGAAGTCCATCGGCTTTTCCATAGTCGATTGATACTTGATCGTCTGCGCGATGCCTACGATCTCCACCGATGTCCCGGCGCGGCTATCGAGGCGAATGTGTTTGCCCACCGCATCCCCCGTCGGCCAATAGTGGTTCGCGAAACGCTCGTTCACCACAGCGACACGCGGCGCATCGGTGGTGTCTGACGTTAGGAAGCCACGGCCTCGCAAGATCGGAATCCCCATCGTCACGAAGTAACCTTCATCAACCGTATCCATTGTCGAATTAAAATTCTCGCGATCCGGCGCCATCTGGAAACCGTCTGGCACGAACGCCACGCCGTCAAAGCCGTCCGGCCCAAGCGGAATGTTCTGCGTGAGAGCTTCGCTTTGAATTCCGGGAGTTTCTCGCATCCGTTCGGCCAGCAGCTTATAGAACTGCTGCGACTGAGCTGTGTTGTACTGAATCAGGCGCGGATCGAAGCTGGTCATCAGCAGATGGTCTTTCGCGAAACCGGTTCCATCCAACAAGCTGTGTTGGAAACCCCGGGCCATCAGGAAAGACGCCGTCAGCAGCATCAGGGACGTCGAAACCTGCGCCACCACCAGCACGTTCCGGCCCCATAGGCGTTTGCGCCCGGGCACATCCCCTTCGGCAGACTTGAGTCCGTTCACCAGGTCCACGCGCGTGCTCTGCAGCGTCGGCGCCAGGCCGCAAAGGATCGCGCTTAACAAGGACAACGCGAGGCTCACTAGAAGTATGCGCGTGTCCATGTGGAACGGGATCGAGGCCGGCAACTCGTTCGTGAACACGATACTTTCTTTACTATGGAACCACTCTATGACGCCGTAACCGATGGCGATCCCGGCCAATCCACCCAGGGCCGCCAAAATCAGGCTTTCCGTCAACAGCAGCCGGATGAGCCGGAAACGCCCGGCGCCAAGCGCCAATCGTACGGCGATTTCGCGGGTTCGCGCGCGCGCACGGCTCAGAAGAAGTCCGGCAACATTGGTGCAAGCCACCAGCAGAACCGCCAGCGCGAGGATCACAAAAATCACGCCGAATTTCCAATTATCGTCTTCTCGAGTCCGCGTTTCGAACTGCGTGTATACCGCCGCGCCGCGGCTGCGATTGACCTTCGGATACTCGTCTTCAAAGTTTTTGGCCAGCACGGCGAGTTCATCCTGGGCCTGCTGCAGCGTCGTGCCCGGTTTCAAGCGCGCCTTTACGTTCAACTCGCGATCGTCGCGGTCCTCGAAAAAATTCTTCTGAAGATTGGTCGAAAACACCCTCGCCATCGCAAGCGGCATGTAGAAGTCGGGATGCCCGAATGTTAACAACCCCGGGAAGGTATCCGGTGCCACGCCAATCACGGTGAACTCCGTGCCGTTTAGGCGAATCCTCCTGCCCAGGACGGACGGGTCGCTCGCGAATTCGTGCCTCCAGAAGGCCGGCCCGAGGACTACCACGGCATCGCGGCCGGGCACCTGGTCTTCGTCCTCCCGAAACCCGCGACCCAGCCGCGGCTCCACGCCCAGCACGTGGAAGTAGTTACCAGTAACCATCATTCCGCCCTTGATCCGCGGCATAACTGCGGGTTCGGCGCTGAAGCCGACAGCCTCCATATCTGCGTAAGCGATCACGCCCTCGTAGCTCTTCGTTTTGTCGCGAATGTCCATATATTCGCGATAGGAGAAATCGTCGAAGCTACTATCGTGCGTAGTGCTCACCAGAGTGACCACGCCGTTCGGATGCGGCACGGGGTAAGGCCTAAAAATCAGCCCATCAACCATGCTGAAAGTCGCCGAGGTCATCCCGATCCCCAGCGCCAGCGTGATCACCACGAACGCGGTAAGTCCCGGCGTGCGGCGCAGGCTCCGGATCGCGAAGCGCACGTCCTGCACCCAATTTTCGACGAATAGCAGTCCATGCGCGGCTCGATAATCTTGTTTCATCGCCTCCACTCCGCCAAACTTCAGCATGGCTTGGCGTCGCGCCTCAACCGGTGATAAGCCGGCGCGAAGATTTTCTTCGGTTTGCAAAGCGATGTGTCCCTCAATCTCTTCCTTCAATCGTTCGTCCTGCCCACGCCTTGTCGCCAAGTTGGCCAGCCGGGCAAAAAACCGTCTCAGGGAATTCATGACAAATCCTCCGCTTTGGCCTGGAAGAACCGGCCGATAATCGCTGCGGTTTGTTCCCAATCCTGGGTCTCCGCCCGCAACTGCTTGCGTCCTTCGCGTGTCAGCCGGTAGAAGCGCGCCCTGCGATTATTCTCTGAGGCGCCCCACTCGGATGCGATCGCGCCCTCTTGCTCCAGCTTCAACAGCACGGGATACAGAGTCCCTTGATTCACCGCTAGCAGATTTCCGCTGATCTGCTCGATGCGCCGCGCGATTCCATAGCCGTGCAGCGATCCCAGGACATCGAGAGTCTTGAGGACCATCAACGCCAACGTGCCCTGCAGGACGTCCGTTTTTTCTTTCATATCACCGCCATTTTGGTTTCCAACAGGAAGAATGCCACACTTCCTTTGGGAAAGCAACAGGTAAGGCGTCGAGCGTCCCGCTGGATCGCTCAGGAGCTAGAGAGGATCGTCCACGTGTGCCAGAAACAGGACTGTCTGCTGTTCATCCCTCCTCAAAATTGACGGGATGAACAACAGATACCCCTATTTCTAGTACAGTTGCGTGCGGCGGGCCGATTGGGATGAGTTCCCGTCGAAACTGGGCCCCGCGTGGTGACGTCAGGCGAGCGCAATGCTCGCGTTGACTCTAAGCGTTACGCCCTGCGTCGCTAGCTGTTGCCTCTAAAGGTCACGTTATTACGCGACTCGGGTGGGGTGCATAATCTCAAGCGATGCAAAGCTCAAAGACAATCCACCCTTGGCTTCGTAAGTTGGCACCCACGATGATTGTCACCTTGGTTGCCGCGTCATATCGAGCGGGACAAGAACTGGGTTTTTTCCCGAGAGACGTGGTCCTTTTCCCGTTCTTGGTTTTGGCAGCTTGGGTCTTGTCTCTTTATTGGATATTCGCCGGAAACTATCTCGGCCGTTATTACGATAAGGCTTATGAAAAATGGGCGAAGGAGCAGAGATTGATGGCATACGGATTAGCAATATTGATCGGGGCAACCGTTGGAGGTGCCACTGGTGCTGGAGGTTGGAAATTGTTTGAGCTTCATCGAAGACAAATGGAGAAACTAAAGGAAAGCACTTCCAGTTCGTCTCCAATTGCTGTCGAACCAATACCTCCCTCCGTTATCGATCTTATTCCAACACGTCCAGCGGTTGATTTCGATCTTCTGCCGGAGAAAGTCTAATGTTTCGACTCGGCGAATGTCGTAGTAGACGCTTTGCGCGCGTTCGACATCAACCTCCACAACGACGATCTCCACGTTTGGTCGATTCGAATCCTTCCGACAGTCGACCAGCCTGACGAACGGCAGTTTCTGAATCGCACTCGCCACTGCTCTGGCCTTGAGTATCTTTAGGTCATTCGGATCACTCGATACATCACCAGGAAGCTCGAAAATATTTGGCTCTGATGTCGTCATCCCGCCCTCGGAGCTGGGCGACTCGTAATCACTGATGCGGCCACGAAGCCAAGCTTCTTGACCTTGGGTCCTGTTCCTCCGATTTCGATTACCAGCGGTTCAGGTCGGGATTCTGTCGGGTGTTCCATCGTTACCCTGAATTCCCCGCTCTTCACCTTCATCAGGTCACGATAGTAATTCGCGGCTTGCCGATGCGGTGGCTGGTCATCTTCATCTGTAGTTGGAATCGGTTTGCTTGTAGCAACCACGATAGAGTCCTGGCCTTGCGTCTCAAATAACCATTGCACGTTCGATATAGGTTCAGTCTTGTCTTTACCCTTTTCAGGTCCGAGAGAGAGGTAACTGCAATGATGGGACAGTTTGAAAATATCCCAAATGAGCCGGTCTTCATTCTTGTGGAAGACAGTCTGTCGAACAATACTGTCCCACGCTTCGTGATCGGTGTCCGCGCTCAAAATAAAATGTTTCTCAACGCCGTCTACAAGAAATGTTGCTTGCAACACCAACGAACATTCATTGCGATCAATGATGGAGCCGTCGTCTACATGTTCTGCGAAAGGGCTATGAACGAAAAACTCCACACCGTCGCGATTTTTTGTGAAGTCGGGAGCAACTTGTCCTGCGTCGGTAAACAGATGCTTGACTTCGTCGAATTTCAATCCTTGATCCTGAATCCACGTCCTCAGACGCTCTGGACGAGAGAACACACGGACTCCCTGCTTCCTGCGCAGACGATACCTTGCTTCCTCTTGAATAATCTTTGCTTCGTCCTCAAGCGCTTCTTCAACTAGTGCCGCAGCCGGAACCCAGAGCACTTGTATTCGCGCCCGTTTGTCATCTTGATATTTCTTGGCGTGCTCCAGGTAGAAGAACTTGCTTGAGCCGCAGAGATGATCGTTGTCAAGATGGGTGAACGCTACCACATCAAAATCGTTGCGATTCGCTTCCTCCAAGTCATCTCTCAGTGCAGTGGCCAAGTTCCACCGCTTGTCTTCAGGATCGTCTGGGTCACCTTCGTTGCCATAGTCAATTAGAATCTTCTTGCCGCATTCCAGATCAATTCTGAAGCTGTCCGCATTTCCGAGTGGATAGAATGTAATTTTGTGCAATTCAGTAACCTCGCTATCGCGCAATTATGGGAGCACAGTTCAATTTGAAAATCGTGTTTTGCCGATTAGAGAACCGCATAAAGTACGGTTGGCCCTTTCCGTACAGCCCAGTGAAGTGCGCAGGATCACAGTGTACTAGAAACAGGGCTATCTGTTGTTCATCCCTCCTCAAAATTGACCGCCCCGCACCTCGCGCCTATACTGTTCCTTCGCGATCCCATCGTTCCGCAGAGGCCCCGAAGGAGAACCCATCATGGACCAACCCGTAATCCTCAGCGCCGTTCGCACGCCCGTCGGAAAATTCATGGGCGGCCTCTCGTCGCTCCAGGCGCCGGAACTTGGCGCAAAGGTGATCGCAGAAGCCGTGCGCCGCGCGGGCATCGAGCCGGATCTAGTCGACGAAGCCATCATGGGCAACGTGGTTCAAGCGGGACTCGGGCAGAATCCGGCCCGCCAGGCGGCTCTGCGCGGCGGCCTCAATTCGCGCGTGGCGGCGATGACCATCAACAAAGTTTGTGGCTCCGGCCTCAAAGCCGTCGCGCTCGCCGCCCAAGCCGTCACGCTCGGTGAATCGGAAGTCGTCGCCGCGGGCGGCATGGAATCCATGTCGAATTGCCCTTATCTCATTAAAGGTGCTCGCACTGGCTTCCGCCTTGGCAACCAGGAAATTTTCGATTCGATGATCACCGACGGCCTTTGGGACGCATACGAAGACTTTCACATGGGCATGACCGGCGAGCTCGTCGCCGAAAAATACAACATCAGCCGTCAGGAGCAGGATCAGTACGCGGTCGACAGCCATCGCAAAGCGATTCGCGCCATCAAATCCTGTTTCTTCGGCGAGCAAATTCTCCCGATCGAAGTGCCGCAGAAAAAAGGCGCGCCGCTAATCATCAAGACCGATGAATCCCCGCGCGAAGATACATCTCTCGAAGCGCTGGCCAAGCTGCGGCCCGCATTCAAAAAAGATGGCACAGTAACGGCAGGAAATGCGCCCGGCACGAACGATGGTGCAGCGGCGCTGATCGTAACCAGCGAACGCAAAGCAACCGAACTCGGCAAAACTCCGATGGCGCGAATCATCGCGCAGGCCGTGAGCGGCGTCGAACCGAAATGGGTGATGATGGCGCCGGTGGATGCAGTCGAGAAGCTGCTCAAGAAAACCGGCTGGGATCGCGACAAGGATGTCGATCTCGTCGAATTGAACGAAGCATTCGCGGTTGCGGCGATTGCAGTCACGCGCCAGTTGCATCTGAATCCGGAAAAAGTAAACGTTAACGGCGGCGCCGTCGCGATTGGCCACCCGATCGGCGCGTCGGGCGCGCGAATTCTCGTCACGCTGCTTTACGAATTGCAGCGCCGAAATCTAAAGCGAGGAATCGCGGCGCTCTGCCTCGGCGGCGGCAACGCCGTCGCCCTCGGCATCGAGCGTTACTAATTAATTTTGAGCATCGCGGAACTGGGCTCGCGGAACTGAGTGCGGCACAGTTGGGCGTGGCAGAGTTAAGCACGGGGAAGTAAAAACTGAGGAGTGTGGGAGGGGCGCTCGCGGTAATGCGCCTCTTCTTTGTTTATGTTTTGCCCAAAATGCAAATCGGAATATCGCTTCGGCTTCACTCGCTGCGAAGATTGCGATGTGGACCTCGTCGAATCCCTCGACGCGCCAGGAAATCGCGCGCCGGGCGACGACCTCAGCGCGCCCGTGCTCCTCTGGAGTGGCTTTCACACCGGTACTCTCGAGGAAATTCGCGCCGCCCTCGATGACGCCAACATCGCCTACAACGACGAACCGCTCGAAGCGCGTCTTCTTTACGCCTCCATGCGAAATCCACTCGAAATTTGGGTTCAAAAGGCCGATTTCGACGCCGCGCGGAAGCTGATCGCTAAGCAGCTTTCCGGCGAGGGCGAGACGCCGTCCGAACTCGCTGAACCCAATCTCCCTGAAATTGAGAAGGCGCTGAACGAGCCTCCCGTCGTCGGAGTTTGGGGATCAGGTTCTCCGCGCCAGTCCATTCTGGCGAATTTCGATCCCAAATCAGAGCCGCGTGATGCCGGAAGCGACGACTCCGAACCACGGCCGGAAGACGAAATCCCCGAACAGCCATACGATGCGACGGAGGATGTCGAGGAGCCGCTGCCTTCCAATCCGGAAGACGAGCCGTCAATCGAAGTCTGGACGGGCACGGAGAGCGATATCGCGGATTACGTCGCCATGTGTTTGCGCGAAGATGCGATTCGCTTCGCACGATTTCCTGATAGTGCGGGCGGCATTCGCATTCTGGTTTTTCCCGATCGCGAAGAACGCGCGCGGCTCATCGTGCGCGAAGTCGTCGATGGCAAATTGCCGGAGTGAACGAAGGCCGAGTAACCGAGGCGAGAGGAGCGGCGGTTCGGAGTGTGCGGAGACTCGAATGAGCCGAGCCCCGCGGTGAGCGGGAAATGAGGAGCCCCGCGGTGAGCGGGAAATGAGGAATGATGAGCGCGAGTGAAATCAAAACAGTTGCAGTGCTCGGTGCCGGGACGATGGGCAACGGCATCGCGCATGTTTTCGCGCGCACCGGTTATCGCGTGCTCCTCCGCGACGTCGAAAAGAAGTTCCTCGATCGCGCGCTCGACACAATCACCAAAAATCTCGATCGCGAGGTGAAAAAAGCAAAAATCACCGAAGCCGAAAAATCCGCCGCGCTCGCTCGCATCGAGCCCGTCACCGATATCGCAGCGCTCAAAGAGGCCGACTTCGCCGTCGAAGCCGTTCCCGAAAATCTCGATCTAAAAGTTCGCGTGCTTAAAAGCGCCGACGAAGTGCTGCGTCCGGGCGTCACGCTCGCGAGCAACACTTCTTCCATCTCGATCACAACGCTTGCCGCGCAAACGAGCCGCCCCGATAAATTCATCGGCATGCACTTCATGAATCCCGTGCCTGTGATGGTGCTCGTCGAAGTGATTCGCGGATTGCAAACAAGCGACGACACGTTCGCGCAGACGATGCAGCTCTGCGAGAAGCTCGGCAAAAAACCTGTAGCCGTCAATGACGCACCGGGCTTCGTCTCGAATCGCGTGCTCATGCCTCTGATCAACGAAGCCGCTTTCGCCGTGATGGAAGGCGTCGCCACCGCCGAATCCGTGGACGCCGTGATGAAGATGGGCATGAATCATCCGATGGGCCCGCTCGAACTCGCGGATTTCATCGGCCTCGATGTCTGCGTGGATATTCTCGACGTTCTCTACAAAGGCTTCGGCGATCCGAAATATCGCGCCTGCCCGTTGCTGCGAAAGTTAGTCGCCGCCGGCTGGCTCGGACGCAAGTCCGGCCATGGATTTTACAAGTATGAATAGGCGCTGCGTAGTTCTACATCTTTCCCCAAAACGCGAAGAACACCGCGCCCAAAATGAACAGAAACGATACTCCGTAGTTCCACTTCAAGTTTTCACCGAAGTATGCGTAGGAGAACGCCACGAACACGCAAAGCGTGATAACTTCCTGTACGATTTTCAGCTGGAACAGCGTGAATTCCCCGTAGCCAATGCGATTCGCCGGCACCTGGAAGCAATACTCGAAAAACGCGATCAGCCAGCTAATCAAAATCGCGGCGATCAGCGGCGATTTGCGGTACTTGAGATGCCCGTACCAGGCGATAGTCATAAAGGTGTTCGAGCAGATGAGAAGCAGGACGGTTTTCATGGTCCGTGAGGATAGCAAAGACGATGGCGAAGGGAATCGGGTTATGGCCGGATGCTGGGGGAGCGAGCGAGGCCAAAAAGCCTTCAAAATCTCTTTGCTTTTTCTTCGCCTCATGATATTCTCCGGCCATTGTGACCAGAAAGCCGGCGCGTTCGGGCTCTGGTAAGCTCTAGGCCTTCGAGCTGTCACGAAACATTTCTAGCGAGGTGGCAAATGGCAGATGAAAAAGCAAAACTTCTAGACTCGGCAATCGCGCAGATTGAAAAGCAATACGGCAAGGGCTCGATCATGCGGCTGGGTAACCGGGACATTCTCGTTCCCGTGAGCGTCATTCCCACCGGCTCGATCTCTCTTGACTCGGCCCTCGGCGTCGGCGGAATTCCGCGCGGCCGCGTTGTCGAGATCTACGGCCCTGAATCGGGCGGCAAGACGACGCTGACGCTGCACGTGATAGCGCAGGCGCAAAAGCTAGGCGGCACGGCCGCATTCATTGATGCGGAGCACGCGCTCGATCCTATCTACGCGAAAAAGCTCGGCGTGGACGTGGACAATCTTCTCGTGTCGCAGCCCGACAACGGCGAACAGGCGCTCGAAATCGCTGAAACGCTGATTCGCACGAATGCCGTGGACATCATCGTTGTGGACTCGGTAGCGGCGCTGGTTCCGAAGGCCGAACTCGAGGGCGAGATGGGCGACCCTTCCATGGGCATGCAGGCGCGGCTGATGTCGCAGGCGCTGCGCAAGCTGACTGCCTACGTTTCGAAATCGCGAACCTGTCTGGTGTTCATCAATCAGATTCGCGAAAAGATCGGCGTCATGTTCGGCAACCCCGAGACGACCACAGGCGGCCGCGCTCTGAAATTCTATTCGTCCATCCGCATCGATATTCGCAGAATTCAATCCATCAAGGAAGGCGACCGTGTCGTCGGCTCGCGCACCCGCGCGAAAGTGGTGAAGAACAAGGTCGCAGCGCCGTTCCGCGAAGCGGAATTCGATATCATCTACGGCGAAGGCATTTCGAGCGAAGGCGACCTGCTTGATCTTGGCGTCTCTCGCGGCCTGCTCGAAAAATCCGGCACGTGGATCTCATTCAAGGGCGAGCGCCTCGGCCAGGGCCGCGAAAACGGCCGCCAATTCCTCAAGGACAATCCGGATATCCGCGCAAAAATCGAAACCGAACTGCGCAAACAGCTCGGCCTAATCCCCGTGGAACCATCGGAAGCGATCTCCGAAAAGGCATCCGAAGAAGCCGCAAAACCCATGGCTCACGCAGCCGCAGCCGGCGCCGCCAAAGGCAAGCCCACAAGATAAATCGGGTTTGGGCTCGGCGCCGCTTCTGCGCAACTCATGTGTTGGCCCTCTTGCCACAGGATAGGCCGTTGGGCCTGTCCTTTCCGCCATTTGACCTCGGGCCAAAGACTGTTCCTCTGTCCAGTTTCACTCTGCGAAGAGCTGACCTAGAATGTATGAGTTGGGGGTTGCGCTCCGAGCAACGCTTCCCTACAATCTGGGAATTCGGCCATATACAGTAAAAGCTGTAGGCCAGGGAAGAGCGGGCGCCATTTATGATGAAACGCAATCACGAGGGCAAAACGAGGCGGTTATCATTCGTCGCCATACTCGTGGTTGCTGCTATGGCGCTGCCTTCGCCGCAGCTTACGGCCTCTGCTTTCGCGGCACCCGCGCCAAAAGCGCATGTCCGCCACACGTATACGGGCGTTCCGACCCACGCCGATCCGACCAAGAATGACGTTTCCGACTCCGACGATCCCGTCGTCCGGGAAATCGCGGTCCAGGCGTTGGGCAACTCAAACGGTTCAGTTCTTGCGGTTGATCCATCCACCGGGCGCATCTTGACGGTTGTAAATCAGAAGATGGTCTTCTCCGCGGGCTTCGAGCCCTGCTCGACGATCAAGCCGGTAATCGCGCTGGCCGGGTTGCAGGAAGGAATCATCACCCGCGACACGATGATTAACGTGGGGCGCCGCCGCTACATGGATTTGACCGAGGCGATGGCGCATTCGAACAACATGTTTTTTGAAACTATCGGAGAAAGACTGGGATTCGAACGCGTCAGCCGCTACGCTCACCAGTTGGGACTCGGCGAACTTGCTGGCCTGAATATTCCGGAAGAACAGGCTGGCAATGTACCCGCCGCGCCGCCGGCCTACGGCGGTGTGGCGCGCATGTCGAGTTTCGGCGGAGGCATCCGCATGACACCGCTGCAACTCGCCTCCCTTGTTTCCACGCTCGCGAACGGCGGCACGATGTATTACCTGCAGTATCCGCGCACCGCTGGTGAGCGCGAGAGTTTCACGCCGCGCGTTAAGCGCCAGCTCGATATCGGCTCGCTTCTCCCGGATATTCAGGAGGGCATGCTGGCCGCCGTTCTTTACGGCACCGCGCGTTCGAGCAACGATCCTTACGGCGAGCAGCCACTCGGCAAGACCGGAACTTGCAACGATGAAAGTCTTGGCGGCAGGCTCGGCTGGTTTGTTTCCTACGCCGATCAGGCGCATCCGAAAATCGTCCTTGTCGTTTTGCTTCGCGGCGGAAGCCGTCTCGTCAGCGGCCCTCACGCCGCCGATGTGGCCGGAAGAATTTATCGCGAACTTCGCGGAAAGAATTATTTCGCGAACACCGCGCAATCCGACGGGACCGTTGCCGCTGTAGTTCGCCGGAGCCCGCCGAATTTCCCGGCTCAGTAGCGCAATCGCAGCCTCTCCTCGTCATTCCTTTTGCGCCCTTCCGCGCGTTGTACCAAGCGAGAACATCTGAGCATTTGTCCTTCCGGAATTTTGCCTGCGTGAGTTATGCTGCAAATCTCTCCGGGGTCGGCCAGGCGTGGGGCGTGGTGAGGGGATTTTGAAACTGTTTCGAATCGTGTTCTGGCTTTGCTTGATTGTGGTTGGCGTTGTTGCGATTGGTTATTCCGTGTCTCAGCGCACGGCAGCGGATCAAGTTTTCGCGGATGAAGTTCATCACGCACGAATTGAAGCTCAACGCATTCAATCCGACGTTGTACTTTTCTCGAAGAGCATCGTTCCCACCCGCGTTACGTTTGCGGGACTTCTTCAAAATCTCGGAATAAATTCAGAGACAGTGGCGCGAGTAACAGCCACAGTAACGCCCGTTTTTGATTTGCGGCACGTGCGCGCGGGCAATCAGGTGTCGGTCGGCCGTTCGGTTCTCGGCGAACTTCGCGAAATTCGCTATCGTATTGATCCCGATCGCATGCTCAGAATCGCGCCGCGTGGCAACGATTTTCACGCGGAGATCGAGCCAATTCCGTCCACAGTCGAGACGGCGGGCGTCGTCGGGCAGATCCATGGATCGCTTTTCGAAGGAGTAGTCGCGTCGGGAGAAAAGCCCGAGCTGGCCATGCGCCTCGCCGATATTTTCGGATGGGATTTGGATTTCTACACCGATCCGCGGCCGGGCGATACGTTTCGGCTCGTTGTCGAAAAGAAAAAACTTCTCAACGGCGAGCTTGCATCCTACGGCCGCATCCTTGCCGCCGAATACGACAATCACGGGCATGTGTATCGCGCCGTTTTATTTCACGATCCGTCCGGCATCGCCGCGTACTACACGCCCGATGGCAAATCCATGAAGAAGGCTTTTTTGCATTCGCCTTTGAAATTCGCGGCGCCGATCACGTCGCATTTCAGTGCGGCGCGCTTCCATCCGATTCTGAAGGAATACCGGCCGCATCTTGGAATCGATTACGGCGCGCCCGCGGGCACGCCCGTGCAGACAATCGGCGATGGTCGCGTGATTTTCGCAGGGCCGAAGGGCGGCGCGGGAAATCTGATCGAGATTCAGCACAGCAATGGATACGACACTTACTACATGCATCTCTCGCGCATTCTCGTTCACACGGGACAGCATGTCGAGCAAGGCGAGCGCATCGGACTCGTCGGCATGACGGGGCTCGCCACCGGACCTCATCTCGATTTTCGCATCGAGAGGCACGGCGAATTTCTGAATTTCGAGCGGCTGCCGCTCCCGCCGTCCGAGCCTGTCGCGAACAGCGATTGGAACGAATTCGCCGCGGCGCGCGATCGCGCGTTGCCGCTATTTCCTGCGCTTCCGGCGACGCTCGCGCAAAATCGTACGGCCACTTCACCTGCTGACAAGACTCCCGCCAGCCAGTAGCGCCGCTCCTCCTGAATCTGAAATTTCAATCGAAGATTGACATACGAGCGGACCTGCGAGAACGTGTCGCCAACTTCGAAATCGATTTGGAGATACGTTTGCCCTGATGAAAAAACTCGGAATTGCATTACTGATTCTTGTGGTACTCGTCGCGATCGCTATCACGTTCACGATCGGCTGGCGTCCATTCATCGGCCCGCGCATGCGGCCGGTGACGAATCGCACGTTTGAGAGCAACCCGGCGCGGCTCGCGCGCGGTAGCTATATTTTTCATTCGGTTGCGCTGTGCGTGGATTGCCACTCGCCGCACGACAATACGTCCAAAGATTGGCCTCTAATCGATGGGCGGGAAGGTTCGGGCCAGCCATTTCCGCTGATTGGTTTGCCAGGGCAACTCGTAGCGCCGAACATCACGCCCGATCCCGAGACGGGACTCGGCAATTGGACTGATGACCAGATCGCGCGCGCCATTCGCGAGGGCGTGGACAAAGATGGCCGCACACTTTTTCCGCTCATGCCGTATGGGAATTATCACAGCATGTCGGATGAAGACCTCGCGTCGGTTGTTGTTTTTCTGCGTTCGATACCGCCGGTGCGAAATCCTTTGCCGGCAAGCCAAATTATTTTTCCCGTGAAATATTTGATCAGAAATGCGCCGGAGCCACTGGGTTCACCGGTGCCGCCGGCGGACTCCTCGACGCCTGCGAAGCGCGGCGAATATCTCGCACTGATCGGTGGATGCGCCGGTTGCCACACGCCGCAGAAGAGAGGGCAGCCGATAACGGGAATGAATTTTTCAGGAGGAACTGTGATGACCGGTCCGTGGGGGTCAGTTGCGACCGCGAACATCACGCCCGATCCGAGCGGCATTTCTTATTACGACGAAAAGCTGTTCGATGATGTGATGCGGACCGGATTCGCGCACGCGCGCAGACTCAGCGTGATCATGCCGTGGCAATATTATCGGGGAATGACGGAGCAGGATCTCTTGGACATTTTTGCGTATATCAAGTCGGTTCCGGCAGTGGCGCATCGCGTGGACAACACTGAGACCGCGACGCTATGCAAGAAATGCGGGAACCTGCACGGGCTCGGCGATAAAAATTAGTTCGTTGGCGCAATTCGTCGTGGCGGATTTTTCTTGGGGCAAATGAAAAGGGCGAACCTAAACGGCCCGCCCTTCGTCGAATTACTCAACTTCTCAAAATCTTCGGAGCGTTATTTCACGGTCCAAGTGTCGCCGGCGTGCAGAAGTTTATCGAGATTGCCTCTGCCTTTTTTCGCGATTACCGCCTGGATCTGATCGTTGGCGACGTCTTCGTAGCGCGGCAATTCATCCGATGCGCGCAGAACTCCGATCGGCGTCGGAAATCCTGGCCGATTCTCCATGTGCGCCAGCAGGAAGGCGTATGCCGGGCGCGGATGATGCGCGTCGTGGACGAGTAGATCCTTTTCCGTGATTCCGTTGCCGAGCTGAACGATTTCGAGATCGAATCCGTTCAGGCGCAGGCCCTTGTCGCGATTTTTGCCGTAGATGAGCGGCTTGCCGTGCTCGAGTTGAATCACATTTTCGCTGCGCGCTTCCTTGTCGGTCTGATCTTTAAACGCGCCGTCGTTGAAGATGTTGCAGTTCTGCAAAATCTCGACAAAGGCTGAGCCTCTGTGCGCCGCCGCTTGCTTCAACGTGTCCTTCAAATGCTGCTGGAAGACGTCCACGGAGCGCGCGACAAAAGTTGCTTCCGATCCAATCGCGAGTGAAATCGGATTGAACGGTCGGTCCGCAGAACCGTACGGAGTGGACTTGGACTTCTTGCCGAATTCCGACGTGGGCGAATACTGGCCTTTGGTCAGACCGTAAATGCGATTGTTGAAGAGCAGCACTTTCAGGCCGACGTTGCGGCGCAGCATGTGAATGGTGTGATTGCCGCCGATGGAAAGAGCGTCACCGTCGCCTGTCGCCACCCAGACTTCCAAATCCGGCTGCGCCAATTTCAATCCTGTGGCCACCGCGGGCGCGCGCCCGTGAATCGTGTGGAAGCCGTATGTGTTCATGTAGTAGGGGAAGCGGCTGGAGCAGCCGATGCCGGAGACGATGACGAATTTTTCGCGCGGAATTCCGAGCTCCGGAAATACTTGTTGGACGGCGGAAAGAATCGCGTAGTCGCCGCAGCCGGGACACCAACGAACTTCCTGATCGGTCTGAAAATCTTTTTTTGTCAGCGGTGGAAGCGTTGCCGTTGCCATGTTCGAGTCTCCCTAGCCCAGAACTTCTTCGATCTTGGCTTCGATTTCGGATTGCTTGAACGGCCGGCCCTGAATCTTGTTGAATCCCTCGGCCTCGACCAAATATTTCGCGCGGAGGACCCAGAGCAACTGGCCCATATTCATCTCGGGCACGAGGACGCGGCGGTAGCGCGTCAACACTTCGCCCAAATTCTTTGGAAGGGGATTGAGATGGCGCAGATGAACGTGGCCGATGCGCCGGCCTTCTTTCCGTTGCGTCGCGAGCGCGGCAGTGATCGGGCCATAGGTCGAGCCCCATGCGACGATCAGCAAATCGCCATCGGGATCGCCGGCGGGAACCGCGTCGGGAACATCCTGCACGATGGCTTCAACCTTCGCCGCGCGCAGGCGCACCATCGTCTCGTGATTGAGCGGTTCGTAATTGATGTTGCCTGAGCCGTCCTGCTTTTCGAGGCCGCCGAGGCGGTGTTCGAGTCCCAGCGTGCCGGGAATCGCCCATTGCCGCGCGAGCGTTTCTGGATTGCGTTTGTACGGCTGGTAGGTGGCGGGATCGGTGGCAAAGGTCACCGGGAAATCAGGAATTTCGCTCAACTCCGGAATCCGCCAGGGCTCCGCGCCGTTCGCGAGATAGCCGTCCGAAAGAATGATGACGGGCACCATGTATTTCAGCGCGATGCGGCAGGCTTCCACCGCGACCCAGAAGCAATCGCCGGGAGTGGCGGCCGCGAGAACGGGAATCGGCGCTTCAGAATTTCGTCCGTATAGCGCTTGCAGCAAATCGGCTTGCTCGGTCTTGGTTGGCAATCCGGTGGACGGGCCGCCGCGCTGAATGTCGCAGATGACGAGCGGCAGTTCCACGGCCACGGCGAGGCCGAGAGCTTCCGTTTTCAGCGCCATGCCGGGGCCTGAGGTTGTGGTGATTGCGAGCTTGCCAGCGTACGACGCGCCGATGGCTGACGTGATGGCCGCGATTTCGTCTTCGGCTTGAAACGTCATCACGCCGAAATCTTTGTACATGGAAAGTTCGTGAAGAATGTCTGAAGCCGGGGTGATCGGGTACGAGCCTTGGAACAAACCGATGCCGGCTTTCTCCGCTGCGGTCACAAATCCGAGCGCGAGCGCCTGATTGCCGCTCAAATTGCGGTAGACGCCCGGCGAAAGTTTTGCGGGCGGAATTTCGTAGCTGACCTGAAACGCTTCGGTAGCTTCGCAGTAGGAGTAGCCGGCCTTCATCGCGAGTTTGTTACCTTCGGCGAGAAGCGGCTTGTTCTTAAATTTGTCGTCGAGCCAGCGATAGGTCGCGTCCATCGGCCGGTTGTAGAGCCAGGAGCACATGCCGAGGGCGAAGAAATTCTTGCAGCGGTCCATCGTTTTCGCGTCGAGGCCAGTTTCCGCGAGCGCCGCGCGTGTCAAGCGCTCGAGTTCGACCGCGAAGACGCGATAGCCGTCGAGAGAATGATCTTCGAGGGGATTCGAAACGATTTGCGCTTTGCGAAGATCGCCTTCGAGAAAGCTGTCCTTGTTGACGATGAGAATGCCGTTCTTGCGCAGGTCCGCCAGATTCATTTTCAGCGCGGCGGGATTCATGGCGATGAGCGCGTCAACCGCGTCGCCCGGGGTGTAAACGTCGCCCGAAGAGAATTGAAGCTGGAAGCCGCTGACGCCGGGAAGCGTTCCGGCAGGGGCGCGGATTTCGGCGGGGTAGTCGGGAAACGTCGCAAGATCGTTGCCGTAGAGCGCGACAGTATTCGTAAATTGGCTGCCGGTGATCTGCATTCCGTCGCCGGAATCGCCGCAGAAGCGAATTACCGCGCGGTCGACAACCTCTTTTTTTCGTTTACTAGAATCGGGTAGCGTTATTCCTGTCAGGGTCGCCATGATTCACCTGGACTCTATGATTTCAGTTGCGTATTGAATGCGGGAGGTTGCCGCCGCGCAAACCGCGACTCGATGCTGCCGATACGTCGTGTGCGGCGGGAACGCCCCTTGAAAAATGCAGAGGGGCAGGACGTTTCCGACAAATTGCGGTCGAAATTCTCGCCTATGCAACCTGCTTCCTCTTTATTAAAGATAGCACAAGGATGGGGCGGTCGCGCGTAAGATTGGTGGGCGTTGACGCAAGACTTATGTCCCGTATTTTCATAGTTTATGAGATCACCTTGGGCTACTGCGGCGCAGGGCCGCGGACGATTTGGACGAATTCATCCGGGCGGATCCATTTGGCGAAGGCTGCTTTGACTTGGGGGGCGGTCATCGAAATGTATATCGCTGCTCCCCTGGAAGGTTCGTCGAGCGGAAGGCCGATTTCGGCGCGGGCGAGCCAGCCGGCGGCTACTCCGTTTACGCTTGATTCGGCGAGAGGGATTTGGCGCAGTAGTAGCGCTTTGGCTTGCTGGAGTTCCGCGTCGGTCACGTTTTCGTGTTGCATGGCGATGAGATCGCGCTGAATCAGCTCTCTGGCCTTCGAGACGTTCTTCGAGTCGCAGGCGTACGAGACGGTGTAGACCGTTCTGGTTTTACCGGCGTTCATGGCGACGTCAACGTTGTAGACGTAGCCGGTTTCCTGGCGCAAATCGTGATACAGGCGCGTGGCGTAGAATCCGCCGCCGAGGACGTGATTTCCCATTTGAAGCGGATAGTAATCGGGATCGAATCGCGTTATGCCGACGGTTTCCGAAAGATTTACCGTGTCCTGAAGCTGGCTCGGATCGGGAACGTTTGCCGCGGAGGCCTTGTTGGCGGGGATGCCCGGCAGGTCAACTTCGGGCTTGGCACCGGAAGTCTTCCATCCTCCGAACCATTTCTCAACGGCGGTCCGGGCTTCCTCGGGCGAGATGTCGCCGATCACCACAATCGTGGTGAGATCGGGACGAAGAGCTTTAGCGTAATACTGTTTGACGTCGTCGAGGGTGAGTGACGAGACCGTCTGCGCTGTGGCGTCGCGAAGCGACGGATCGTTCGCCGGATAGAGCGCCGTTTTTAGGGCGCGGCTGGTCTGATATCCGGGACTCTTTACCCTGCCGGCGACGTATTGCGCTGTTTGCGATTGGACGACCTTGAACGCTTCATCCGGGAGCGCGGGATTTAATTCATTGTCGGCCAGTAGTTGAACGCCTCGCGAAAAGTCCCCCTTCAAAACCTCGAGAGAGAAGCTGAAACCGGCGGATTCTTCGGCGGCGATATCGTCGAGCGCTTTTTGAAACGCGAGGCGATCCAAACTTTGCGTGCCGTAGGAAAATAGATCGTCGAGGACATCGCTGACTCCGTCTTTCCCGGGCTGCGCTTCCATTTGCGGATCGTTGCGGACGGCGCCTTCGACGGTTATCGTCGGCGTGATTTTTTCGGTGCGGACGATGAGGCGCAGGCCATTCGGCAAGGTCACGTCGGAAGAGGGCGACTCGGAGGGCGGCTTCTCGAGCGATAGAAGTTTCGAAGCGGCCCAGGGGGGAAGTTCAACCGGCTTTGTTGGAGCTGCGGTCAACTCCTCGCCGCCACCAAAGCCGCGGGAAGATACCGGGGCGCCTGTGGGCTGGGGTTTTAATTCCGCGGCGATCGATTCCTGATCGACCAGATATTTTTTCGCGACTCGATTTACATCTTCGAGCGTTACTTTCTTCATCGCGTCCACGTCATCGTCGGGCGAATTTCGTCCCTCTCCGGCGAGCGCTGCCGACCACGCTTCCGCGAGCGCCGGAATTGAGTTGCGGCGAAATTCGGCGCCGGCGATTTCTTTTCGCTTAGCTGCTTCTACGAGTTCGGCCGAGACGCCATTGGCGGCGTAATCGGACATGATCTTGCGCATCTCCGCGATTATCGGTTTTGCGTCGGCATCGGCGGGCAGGGCAGCAGCGGAGAAAGCCACACTCGCTTTCGGATACGCTTCGACGAGACCGAAGCCCGTCTCGAGCGCCTTGCCTGCGGGAACGAGCGCGTAGAGATTCCCCCGCTGGCTCGCCAGAACATCGCTCAATATTTGGACGGCTGCGAAATCGGGGCTGTCGGTTCCAGCCGTGCGATAGGAAACGAACGCCAACAGGTAGGGCAGATTGCTATCGAGTGTGAAGGATTCCGCTTTTACCGGCGGCAGAGCGATTTCCGGGCGCGCGGGCAGCGATTTTTTTTCGATTTTGCCGAAGTACTCTTTGACTTGGGCGAGGACGGCAGCCGGTTCGACATCTCCTGCGATGACCAGGATCGCGTTGTTGGGAGCGTACCAGCGCTTATAGAAATCTTTGAGCATGTCGCCGGTGGTCGCGTCGAAAGAGTCCTTCGTTCCCAGCGCGTCATGGCTATAGACGGTGCCGGAGAACATGTCTTCGTTCAAACGGGTGATGAATTTGTAGGTGGGATTGGAGAGATCGCGTGCTACTTCCTGCTCGATCGCTCCTTTCTCATTGGCCCATTCCGTTTGCGAATCCTGGATGTCTTGCATGCAGGCGGCGTTGATGCGCAGGGCGACGTCGAGATCGGAAGCTGGGACGGTGGAATAATATTGGGTGATGTTTTGCTGCGTATCGGCGTTGCCGGCGCCGCCGAGTTGAGCGTAGATCGCGGCGATCTGATCGGCGGTGACGCCGGAGCATCCGCGGAAGGCCATGTGCTCCTGTGCATGCGCCATGCCGGGGAAGCCTGCGGGCGTCTCGTTGCCGCCCGCGAGATAGTTGACTTCGACGGTGGCCACTGGCGCGAGAGGATCGCGAACGATTACCACTTTGAGGCCGTTGTCGAGAGTGGCGCGCGTGACGTCGGAGTTTGCTGCGGGCTTCGCTTGGCCGGACATCGAGGACGCGAGAATCATTACGGCTGCGAGAGCCGTGCACATGCTTAGTGTCCGGAGCAAGGTGGAACTCCTTAGTGTTCGTGAAATTTTTTGGCGCGCCGGTTTTTTAAGAGCGTTTTTGCACATCATTTATGTTTGACGGTTCAATTCAGGATCTGTCGCAGCCGTTCCGCGCGCGAGGTGCATGCGCCGCGTGCATCGCTTGGATGCATAGACGCTCGCGAACGCGCTATCCGGAGACGAATTCGGCTCGAAATCGCACCTAGCCGAGTCTGTATTTTGTGTCGAGATATTGACCCGGCAATTGTTTGTTTTGAATGAGTTAGAGCGATTATTTCTCGCGGAGTGTGTCGAGATA
>Ga0182015_10000689_pt1 | contig 47616 bp, 48 predicted proteins | sample 712P3MmetaG_FD_120478 | JGI IMG/M metagenome (GOLD analysis project Ga0182015, IMG submission 120478) | Permafrost microbial communities from Stordalen Mire, Sweden - 712P3M metaG | ecosystem: Environmental > Terrestrial > Soil > Wetlands > Permafrost | place: Sweden: Stordalen | collected...
CATCGCGTAGAAGCAAATCCATCGGCGCATCGATCTTTGCCGCCGGATCGATAACGCGCCCCCCTCGAATTAGAATGCTGCCCAGTTTCACTTGCTTCCTTATCGCTTTCCCAATGCCCGGGCCAGAATCGCCATCCTGACGGGAACTCCGTTTTCCACTTCTTCAACAATCACTGATTGATCGCAGTCGGCAACTTCCGATGTAAGTTCCAGTCCGCGCACGATCGGGCCCGGATGCATCAGCAGCGCGTCTTTCTTTGCCAGCTTGAGCCGTTCCGCAGTGATTTGATATTTCAAAATATATTCCTGAAGACTGAGTTTCTTCCCGACGAGCCTCTCCTTCTGCACCCGTAGAACCATGACTACATCGGCGCCGCGCACCGCGTCTTCCACGGTTCGCGTCAATCGCAAGCTGGGCGCCAGGCTGCCGGCAAGATCGGGCAAGAATTCAGGAGGTCCGCAAAGAGTAATAGCGGCGCCGAATTTGCTGAACAGATGAACCGCCGACCGCGCGACTCGGCTGTGGTAGATATCCCCCACAATGGTGAGGTGCAAATCCTCCAAAGTTTTTCGATGCCGCAGAATTGTGTATGCATCCAGTAATGCCTGCGAAGGATGCTCGTGCATCCCATCCCCAGCGTTGATTACCGGTATATCAAGATGTCGCGCCGCCAGGAGAGCAGCCCCCGCGTTGGGATGACGAATCACGAGAACGTCGGCGCCCACCGCGCGCAATGTATAGACCGTATCCAGCAGGGATTCGCCCTTTTCGATGCTCGATCCGCTCGATTGAACCAGCGTCGTCATCGCACCCAGCGACTTGGCGGCGATTTCAAACGAACTGCGGGTGCGGGTACTGGGCTCGTAAAAAAGAAGTAGAACCCGCTTTCCATGCAGCAAAGGCCGGTTCTTCCGTGGATTCATTTTGGCCGCCGTCTTTAGCACGGCCAAAATCTCCGCCGCAGCCATGTGTTCGATGTCCAACAAGGAACTGGCCGCAATCCGTGTCGCAGGAGCTTTCTTGGCAGATTTTTGTTTGGCCATCACGTGGAAGAATTGTTTGGGTCCGTGTCCCAAGAAAACTTTTCGGAATGCCGCGCGAATATCATGCTGGTTTCTCGACCAGCAGCACTTTTTCGGCATTATCGAGTTCTTTCAACTGAACCTCGATAATTTCCTGCTCCGTGGTCTGTACTTTGCGGCCCACAAATGTTGCTTCGACCGGCAACTCGCGGTGTCCGCGATCAATCAAAACGCAGAGCTGCACTCGCTTCGGTCGCCCCTGCCGGAATAGAGCGTCTAACGCCGCTCGGGTAGTCCGCCCGGTGTAGAGTACGTCGTCAACCAGAATGATCGTCTTTCCCGTGATAGAGAATTCCATCTCGGTTTTCTGCACTACCGGCTTGTGGCGCAACGTGGAGAGATCATCCCGATAAAGCGTTATGTCAAGGGTTCCCACTGGAATGGGTATTTTCTCGATCCGCTGAATCATCTGGCCGAGCCGCTCTGCCAGAAAAACACCCCGCCGCCGAATTCCCACCAACCCAAGCTCCGTGGCCCCATTATTTTTCTCGATAATCTCATGCACCAGTCGAACCAGAGTGCGCTCGATTTCCGAGGACGACATAAGTTGAGCCTTTTGCCGAAGGTTCGATTGGGGATTAGAAGGTGAAGTCATGAACGCTGCATCATACGCGGGGACGGTGCTGCGGAGCAAGATGCGGATGGTCTAGTGCGACTGTCTCCTGCGCAGGACGGCAGCTCCAATCAAGCCTCCCATGCTCGATAAAGCCGTGAATAATATAAACATCATGATGGAACCTACAATCAGCATCAGGATAAAACCCTCACGGCTTTTATAAAATTCCAGAATCTGTTGCACTTGCGGATCCGGATTGCCGGAAATGTATTGCTGTATCGCCTTCAGCGCCATGGCATGAATTTCTTCGCCGGAATGAAGCAGGAACGCCGCCACCGTCGATAGGATCGCCAAAATCCCGAAGCCTAAAGCGCCGCTCAGTGCTCCCAGTCTCGCGCCCAGTCCAAGGGTCAGGCGGCCGAGCGGATTATGGCGACGATAAAAATAAACCGAAAGGAATCCCGCGGTCAGCATCCCCAGCCCGAGTGCACCACGTACCACCGTCGAAAGAATCGAGGCAATCAGCAATCCTAGAAATGCCGCGGGAAGCGCTTGTGGCCACTGAATGCGGGACGTCGGCCTCGTGTCTGACAGCGGCGCCGCTAGCAGGGAAGGCACCGGCCCGGCAGCAGGATCAGAAAAAATATCGATTGGCTGCGTCGCTTGCGCCGTCATCACTCGAATCTGTGGCGCGCTGCATTGCGGGCAGAATGCGACGCCGTCTTCAACTCCCGCCCCACACTGATAACACCGATGTTCCACCAGTTTCAAGGTACAGCACTGGCGTTAAATGAGGCAAGAGTGCGAACCCGACCGATGACGCTCGCTCAGATCGAGTCCTCTTTTCCGTGGGTTCTGACGTACACCAGCGCGAAGCTTGAGCCGCTCCCCTGCTGTTCGATGGAGACGATGTGCTGATTATCCTCAGTCCCGGCCTTCAATTCGATATTCTGACCCGTGTTGTCGCCCTCGCACTTCAGCGCGTTCGACCCCTTGCCGGTGTCGCGGGAATAGTTTGCATGTCCGCTGGTATGGCATTGCAGTACGTTGCCATATTTCTTTAGTTGATTCTGATAAAAATCCACCAGCTTGCGGGGAGGATCGTCCGAGAGATACTCAACCGCAACCACCTTCAACCCGAATCCGAAGCCGGAAATATTAACGTTGGCGTTCTTCTCGTCGCCATCTTTGTCGTCAGGCTTAGCGCGAGCCCCCGGATAGACGGGCAACCCGGTATCGCGGACATCGGCGTCATTACTGACGTGAATTCCACCCATTGGCGTATTGATGTCCACGTTTTTGTCTTCGCCATTATTGTTTTTCTTTACATTAATGCTGCAAGCGGTGAGCAAAGCCACCACCATCAGTGCGAAAAGCGTTTTATTCTGATTTTTCATTCTGAACTCCTGGCATTCGATTCTGAAATTGCGCGATCGATTCCTGTTCCACGCAACGCGAAACCCGGAATACTCACAGGTAAGCGCCCATGGATGGCAATCTCGCCAAACAACGCCTTGACGGCGCTGATTTCCGAAACTGATTCGTCCGAAAAAGTACACACATAATTCTGAATTGCCGGGAACGCCTGCGCGACATAGGGATTTCCCGCAGCGACGACAATAGTTTTGCTGGCGGCGTTGTCCAAAATGCTTTGCAGCAAAAGTCCGCTGGAATTTTCCAACGCGACGGAATTTGTGATTTCTCCATTTTGCGCCTTGGCGATCTTTCCGGCAGTCGGAACCATATATATGGCTGCGACTACGGATTCCGCCTGCTGCACCGATTTCAAGACTGAGTCTGCCATGGCGGTCGCGATGCGCGGATCAACATAAATTACTGTGGCGTCAGGAATACGCTGCCGCATCTCGCGTTCCAAGGTGCGTCCGGAAGCCGTGCGGACATCCTCAGAAAATATTACGACCACAACGCGGCCGCTTGCCTCCTCGCTTCTTTGATACGGAAGACCTGCCTGCACAGTTCCTGTTTTTTCAAGCGGCAACAATGAATTGTTATTCCGCACCAGGGTCACCGCATCATCCGCAATTTGTTGGCCGAGGGCAACATTGGCTGGAATCCCGACGGCATTAGAAATCCTATCCAGATCGACCATCTTTGCCTTTTGCAATCCAAGCGAAGCCTTAGCCCGCAGAATCTTCAGCACCGATTCGTCAAGCCGTGTCTGCGGAATTTCGCCGCTGCGCACCGCCTTAACCATGGCCGCGACCGAAGCTTGCAGATCGGCGGGGATGAGCAGCATATCATTCCCAGCCTTGAACGCGTCGACCGCCGCCCGCCCGATATCGTTGCGATAAAGGCTGGTGAGTCCCGCCATATCCAAAGCGTCAGTGATGACGATCCCTTTAAAAGCAAGTTGTGTTTTAAGAAGTCCGGTCACGATGCTGGGAGATGTGGTCGCCACGTGGTTGGTATCTGGATCAAGCGCTGGAACCGTAACGTGAGCCACCATGACCGAATCGACTCCCGCCTCAATTGCTTTGCGGAATGGCGCGAGTTCAGTGGCTTGCAGTCTCTGCATATCGCCGGTAACCTGCGCAACGCCCAGGTGGGAATCGGTCGCAGTATCGCCGTGTCCAGGAAAATGTTTCGCCGTGGTCAGCATTCCATTCTCGTGCGCTCCGCGAATATAAGCGGCGACCATATTTGCAACCTGTTGCGGATCTTCTCCGAACGACCGCGTATTGATGATGGGGTTTGCCGGATTCGAATTCACGTCGGCGACTGGGAAGAAATTCCAGTGCACTCCAATGGCGCGGGATTCCAGCGCGGTTATGCGCCCGAAGTCCTCGGCATAATCCAGGTTCCCCGCTGCTCCGAATGCCATGGCGTGGGGAAATATTGTTCCACCATGAATCCGCATGGTGATTCCGCGCTCAAAATCCGCCGCGATCAGCAGAGGCAGTTTCGAATCCTGCTGCAAGCGGTTCAGCAACACCGCAGCTTCGTAGGGTTGATTTTTATAGAGAAAAGGAGGCTCATAGCGCACGGTCATGGCGAATGAACCAATGTGATATTTCAGCAGCGTGTCTCGCAGTTGCAAATATTCCGGGCTGTCTACATTCAGAAACTCCGCCCGTACCCAAATCATGAATACTTGACCGACTTTTTCTTCGAGGGAAAGTTGACGCAGAGTCTTCTCCGCCCACTTTTCACCGTCGCGGCTGAGGTGAATGGGGCCGGCGTGTTGGTATTTTGGTTTGGCAAAACAGGAAGATGTGACGGCAAAGAAAAACAACGCAAAAGCGACAATTCCGCGGGACATTACGCAGAAAGATACCACGACCGGAGGAAACGAAACGTTGCGCGATGCCCTCATGCTGGCGAAGTGTGATTAAGCGAAGAAATTAAACTGTACCTGCGTTGCCTTGAACTTGGAACTTTGGCTTTGGGGTGCTCGCGGCGCTTAGAACTTTGGCTTTGGGGTGGCGCAGCGCTTTCAGCGCTGCGAGCATATGCCCCACTTCTAACCGCGGCGCGGAAGCGCCGCGCCATCCGAAGTTCCGGGGCTACTCGGATAGCGTAGCTGCGCGACTGTTTCGGATCCACTTTTCCAGCATGAAAGAGTAGCGCCAATGACGGCCACTAACTTTTGTTCTCAATGAACGCAATCGCCTGCATTTGAACTTCCGGCTCATCTCCAAATCCCTTGAGCCATCCGACGCCGGATTCGCGGCGAAACCACGTCATCTGCCGTTTCGCATAATTACGATGGGCTTGCTGCGTGGCCTGTACCGCCGCTTCATAATCAATTTCGTTGCGAATGAACTGCATCGCCTGTTTATAACCGAGAGACGCCAGGGGAGCCGTTTCTCCATAACTCGCAAATAGCCTGCGGGTTTCGTCGACTAATCCTGATTCAAACATTTGCGCCGCACGATGGTTGATGCGTGCATACAATTCCTCCCGCGGAGGGTCCAATCCAAGTTTAAGAATGCGAAATCCTTTAAGCGGATCGCGGCCTTTCTCCAGCAGATGGCTTATCCTTTGCTTTGAGGTGATGCAAACTTCGATGGCGCGAATAATCTTCGGGGTGTCGTTTGCATGGATTCTTCCCGCGGCGGTTGGATCCAGACGGGAAAGTACCGAATGCAAATAAGCGCTGCCTTTGCTGTTCGCCTGTTGACGCAATTTTTCCCGCAACTGCTCGGATCGCTGAGGACCCTCGAATAAGCCTTCCAACAGCGTCCTGAGGTAAAGACCGGAACCGCCAACAACGATTGGCAGAGCCCTTCTCGATTTGATTTCTCCGAGTATAAGACGCGCCCGCCCGGAATACTCACCCGCCGTGATGTAGCCGCCGGGTTCCACGAAGTCGAACAGATGATGGGGAGCGCGGGCGCGATCAGCCGCAGCGGGCTTGGCGGTCCCGATGTCAAATTCGCGATACATCGCGACCGAATCGCAATTGACGATTTCACCGCGAAAATGTTCGGCCAGCGCCAGCGAAAGTGAAGTTTTTGCGCTCGCGGTGGGTCCCAGCAACACTACCAACAGCGAATCGCCGGGCACGTCAGCGGAGGCTCCACGAAATAGTGTGCCAATAGCGAGCCAGCGTGATCGCGATAATCACCAGAGCAACAACCAGGATGCCCGTAGTTTCCATCTTTCGCTGCCGCAAGCTGGAGCGGCGCATCCTCGCGCGCTCATCCGATGATTGCTTTGCAGAGTAGTTAAACACTCCACATTGTAGCTGCGATTGACGGGTGAAGCCTAATTCGGAGGGCAAACATCCGCCAATTCAAATTATTGCAAATCGGATTTGTCGGGATTGTAGTAGAAGTGAAATCGCAGCGCCAGATAGGGCCCGCCAAATTCGCCCGGCAAGGGCGGGAAAGGATTCGAAGCGGTAATGCCCCCGTAAGCTGCGCGATCGAGCGCAACGTCTCCGGAGCCGCTGACATAGCGCATTCCGGCCACTTTGCCATCTTTCAATATCACAAACTCAATCGAGACTTTCCCCTTCTTCATCAGCGGTGCCCGCGCCGCCTCCGGGATCAGGTTGTACCAGTTCTGCCGGACATCGTGCAGCACCCGCGCGAGATACGGTCCGAAATCGACGCCCATCGTGTCGCTGAGAACGTCGAGCGGTCCCACGACCTGTGTGGGCTGCGCTCCGGGATGCAGACCATAATCGCCATTGTCTCCCGTGTAGCCGCCGCGGTTCGCCGCCGCCGCTCGCGCAGCCTGCTCAATCGCGCTGCCCGCCGATAACGCTCCCGTATTAAAGCTCGGCTGCGGCCGAATTGCAGGCACTTGCATTTTCGCCGTTTGATCTGGAGCCGGCGCCTGTTGCGTGGATTGTTGAGGCTGTTCCTGCGGTGGCGCGTTCTGTGGCGCGGGAGCGCTCGGCCGTTGCGGCGGCGCCGGAACTTGCGGACCCGGGCGTCCCGGACGCGAGCCTCCCAGCAGTTTTTTCAATTCCTCGGGATTTACCTTCGGCGCCCGCGACATGGCATTGCGATCTTTATCCGAAATGATGTTGGTGTCGTTATGCTTGACCGCTTTCTGCGCGTCAGGCGGTAACTCCAGATATGTGAGATCCTTCTGATTGAGAAGATCTTTGGGATTGACCAGCATCACCGCATGTCGCGGCAACAATTGCACCAGTTTTGCGGTATTTGCGATCAGAAGAACGAAAAGCAGGTGAACGATGATCGAAATCCAATAAGCCTCGCGCTTGCGGGATTTCGATACCTCATCCTGAAGCTGAAGCAGCAGGGCCGGTACCTGATACATCTGCCGGTAGGCCGACTCCCAATTCTGCGCATCGTAAAAATCCCCGGTGTCAACGCGTGGCGGAGAGGGAACCGTGGAATCACTTACGGGCGGGATTTGAGTCGTTGACATCGATTGCAGGCTATTCCCAACAGCTATCTCAGATTAGAGACAACTGGGGCGACACTAGTTGTCATAAATCCAATTTTCCGTCGATTCCAGCGGATCGCACCTGTCTTTATTGTCGCATCTTTCAGGAACATCCGCGAACACCTAGTAGTCCAAGCACTTAGGGAACGCACCTGGTTGGGCAATATGAGTCTATAAGTTGGCGCAGCGACGAGATGTCAAGAAGTGTAAAACCCTATTTGGCGGCTTCCAGGCTATTCAGGTTTGCGCGCTGATTGTGATGGTTGATGGCGGCAATGATATCGAGCGCGAGCGCCAGCGCCTTCCGTCCGGATTCGAGCGATACGACCGGCTTCGTTCGCTGCCGAACGCATTCCAGGAACGACTTCAATTCCGCATGCAGCGGTTCCTCAGCAACGACGTCTGGCTTAACCACATTGATCTGGGGATTGGCGGATGGGCTCCCATAACCTTTGCCCGCGCCATCGAGCCCGCCACTAAGGCCGAAGACCAGGACATCCTGCCGCGCATAGTCCAGCGAAATGTACTGCCGGGGCTGGAAGAATCTGAGTTTGCGGACCCGTTCCGTCGAAACCCGGCTGGCCGTAAAGTTAGCGACGCAGCCGGACTCGAATTCCACGCGCACATTGGCAATATCCACCTTGTCCGAAAGAATGGGTAGCCCCACTGCACGAATTTCTTTGACTTCTGAATTTACAAATGACAAGACCACATCCAGATCGTGAATCATCAGATCGAGAACCACATCCACGTCCAGTGATCGCGAGGTAAAAACACTCAGCCGATGTACTTCAAAAAACATCGGTCGCGTCACTAAAGGAAGCGTGGCTCGAACCGCGGGATTGAATCTTTCCAGGTGGCCAACCTGCGCTACGCGGTCAAACTTGCGTGACATTTCGACAAGCTCATCGGCTTCCGCCACCGAGGTTGCCACCGGTTTTTCGATAAGAACGTCGACTCCCGCAGTCATCAACTCCGCTGCAATTTCCCGGTGCAGCGTGGTGGGCACGGCGATGGATGCAGCCTGCACTTCGCTATGTGTGCTGACCAACTGATCGACCGACCCAAAGCTGCGGCATCCGAATTCCCGCGCAACCGCATCGGCACGCGATATATCGCGATCCACAACCCCCACCAGCCGGATGGATTCATCCTGTTTTGACAGTTCGTGGTAGACGCGCGCATGATTCCGTCCAAAAGCTCCCACTCCGATGACCGCGACATTGATTGAATTTTTATTTTTCAGTCAGTTCTTCCAGTGTTCAGGATTTAGCGGTCCGTGTAAGACGGACATTCTTGTCCGCCGCCGTTGCTTTCGATCGACCTCGTGCCACAACCCACAGCGGCGCATACAACCATTCTACGGAGATTGTAACTAGATCAACCCGAGACTCTTGTTCGCCCAATCCGCAATCATCACAATCACAGATATGAAGAGGGACCTTTCAGTAAAAACGCAAAGTAATCGGCCACGGACGAGTGAGTAAGAGGAGGTTAATAAAGAGAGTCGAACCATTCCCACTCCCTGGAACCCGATCTTAAATTACTCAATTACCAATTTACACAATTATCCAATGCTACATTCCCGGAATTCCCATTCCCCCCAACATCCCGCCCATCGTGGATTGCATCGCCTCATCCACTTTTCTGCCTGCGCCGTTGATCGCCGCGGTAATTAAATCCTGAAGCATCTCCAGATCGTCCGACTTCGCCACTTCGGGATCGATCTTCAGATTCAAAACCTGCTTCCGCCCATCCATTTTCACGGTCACGCTGCCGCCGCCGGATGAACTCTCGACCACAGTCTCCTGCATCTTCTTTTGCAGCACTTCATATTGCTGCTTCGCCTGCGACATCAACTCCTGAATATTAAAACCGCTCATCGCAATCCTTCCTCAATCGCTAGTAGCGTCCCGCTTGTTTTTGACGTCATCCTGAGGGTCTTTAGGCCCGAAGGATCTCGCGCGCACCACCCACCCATCATCCTTCGCAGGCCAGCGACCAACTCCCATTGGGGAGGCCCAATTATCTTTTCTCCCGGTAATCGATAATCGTCCTGATCTCCGCTCCAAATTTCTCTTTCATGCGCCGGACGATCGGATCCTGCTCCGCTCTGCTTCGGCCGCCGCCATTCGGCGAAACTGGCTTGGCCGCGACCACTTGTTCCGCACCGCCTGGCACTACTTTCAATTTCACCGGACGCCCCAAAACGCCGCTGGCGCTCGCAATCGCCAACTTCTTCGCGTCCGCGCCTAAAGACATATCGATCACCGCGGCAGACGACGAAACCTTAATTACTAGCTCGTTTCCCTCCAACTTCCATTCGCCGCCTTCCAACATCGAAGCCAGCATCCGGTGTCCGCCATCCGCCAGCGTGCCGAGAACGGCAGTGCGTAATTGCTCTTCGAGCGATCCCGAATCCGCGTCAGCCGCGAGCACAGTTACCGGCGCTACTTCCACTATCGGAGGAGCTTTCAATACCTCATGAATTGGCTCGCGCGCTTCTGCAACCGCCGCCCCCATCACCACAGCAGACGATCCATTTCCCGATCCCGCCAGCATCGTAACCGGCGACGATTCGGCGGACATTTTCGCCCCGCCTTTACGCGCCGAATCCGCCGCAAAAGGAGAAACAAAATTCGGCCGCGATGAGGGCACGGACGCAACTTCCGGCTTTCTCTCGGGAACAATCGCCGGTCTCCCCGCAACACGAGCACCACCGCCCGAGGCCGCAGCCTCGCTCAAAAATTGCTCAATCGGAATCAGCTTCTGCGCGTGCGCCATCTTCAACAATCCCAACTCAAGATGGAAGCGCTGCTCCTGCCGGTATCCCAACTCCGAATGTGTTCGCAGGATAATTTGCAAATGCCGCGCCAAATCTTCCTCGCTGAACAATTCCGCCACCCGGGCCACGCGCTGCCGCTCGTCGCCGGATATTTGCAGCAAAGAAGAATCTTCCCCAGCAACTTTCGCGACGACTGCATTGCGGATAAACCGAACCATCTGCCGCGCGAAATGCGTAGGATTCTGACCCTCGCCGATCAGCCGATCCACCTGCCGCAGAATCAAATCGCTTGATCCCTCCGCGACTGCCTTCATCACTTCTTCCATCGCTCCCGAAGGCGCCGCGCCCACCAGTTGCCGGATGGATTCCGCCGTCAGCCGCCCATCCGAAGATGCGATTGCCTGATCGAGTATCGATAGCGCATCGCGCATCGAACCATCCCCGGCTTCCGCCAGCATCGCCAACGCATCTTCGTCGGCGGCAATATTTTCCCGCGCCGAAAGATCGCGAAGCTGGTTCATGATCTCTTCGAATCGCACCGCGCGGAAGCTAAAATGCTGGCACCGCGACCGAATCGTCTGCGGAATATCCTCCGGTTGAGTCGTCGCCAGCATAAAAACCATATGATCCGGCGGCTCTTCCAAAGTCTTCAGCAGCGCATTGAACGCCGCGTCGGTGATCTGGTGCGCCTCATCAAGAATACAAATCTTGAACCGGTCCCGCGCCGGACGATAACGCGCGCCTTCGCGAATCTCGCGAATCTCATCAATCCCGCGATTCGTAGCGGCGTCGATTTCAATTACATCAACCGAGTTTCCCGCGCGAATTTCCGTGCACGATTCACAAATTCCGCACGGCTCCTCCACTGGCTTGTCCGCCGATCGGCAGTTCAACGCCATCGCCAGAATGCGCGCCACGGTGGTCTTCCCAATCCCCCGATGCCCGCTGAAAATGTACCCGTGCGCGGTCCGCCCCTGCGTAATAGCGTTCTTGAGCGTGCGGGTGACGTGCTCCTGCCCAATCACTTCCGAGAATTTTTGAGGACGATATTTTCGGGCAAGAACCTGATAGCTCATGTCAAGGAGAAGAGTTAATTATACGTGAGAGCCAGGAACCGAAACCGACTTGCGTAGGGACAGCCGCCTCGCTGTCCAAGCCGGAGTAGATTCGGCAGCGCCCTCTGAACAAAAATAAAAATCTTGGCATTCCGAACGGCGCAGCCGGAGAATCCGCTTGTTTCCTCCAATCAAATCCATCTCAACCAGACAGCCAAGGCGGCTGTCCCCTACGTGGACTGTGGCAGTTTTATCTCAGTTATAACCTCTTCGTTACAAACCCTCTGCAACCGCACCGCATCATAGCCCTAAAATTAGCACCACAGGTCAAACTATGCCCCAAACCGCAACCGGCTCCATCCCTTTACGCAATCTCGGCCGCTCCGACGCCAAAATCTCCGCTCTCGGTTTCGGCGGCCACCACCTCGGAGATGCTCCCGACGAAAAGACCGCGGTCCGCATCATTCAAGAAGCCGTCGATGGCGGCATTACTTTCTACGATAACTGCTGGGAATACCGCCGTGGCAAAACCGAGATATGGATGGGCGCAGGCCTCAAAGGCCGCCGCGACAAAGTTTTTCTGATGACGAAAACCTGTCCTCATGGTCGCGATGCCAGCCTCGCACTCGAAATGCTCGAGGAATCTCTCCATCGTCTGCAAACCGACCATCTCGATCTCTGGCAGGTCCACGGCATGGCCTTCGACAACGACCCGGAACTTTTCATCCGTCCCAATGGCGCCGCCGAGGCGCTCACCAAAGCAAAGAAGGATGGAAAAGTTCGTTTCGTCGGCTTCACCGGCCATCAAAACCCTCACGTCCACTTGGGGATGCTAAACACCGGGTTCCCATTCGACGCCGTACAAATGCCGCTCAATCCCTTCGACGCAAATTTCCGCAGCTTCGAACAGCAGGTGCTCCCCGAACTAAATAAACGCGGCATCGCGGCCTTGGGAATGAAGCCGCTGCAAGGTCACGGAGACGCCATAAAAAAAGGTGTGGTCAGCGTCGAAGAATCGCTGCGCTACGCCATGAGCCTTCCTGTTGCTACAACCATTACCGGCATCGACAGTCTCGAAGTGCTGCATCAGAATTTAGAAATCGCCCAGAACGTCACTCCCATGACTCCGCAGGAAATGGATGCGCTCCGCAATCGCTGCAAACAGGAAGCCGCCGACGGCGGCTTTGAACTCTACAAGTTGTCGCTGAAGTTCGACAACCCCGAGTCGCGCCTGGCCCACGGCTTCCCGCTCGACACGCAGGAAGCAGAAGTCAAAGACATGCTCGGATCAGAAATGAACACCGGCCACCCATTTCCCGAGAAGCAATTCTAGGAGCGTTCATGGCTTCGAAGCTCGAACTCAATCGTCGTAATTTCCTGAAGGGCGGCGCCATCCTCAGCGCGGCGACGCTCCTTCCCGGAGGCAGCATGGCGCGGCAGAATCAATCCACCCCGCAGGTTCCTTCCGGAGAAGTTCCGAAACGTCAGTTTGGACGCAGCGGCGCCCAAGTCTCTGCCATGGGACTCGGCGGCTATCACCTCGGCTCCGCAGAAACCGATCAGGCCGCAGTCGAAATCGTTGCCAAGGCCATCGACCACGGCGTGAATTTCTTCGACAACGCCTGGGAATATCACGACGGCCTCAGCGAAGAGCGGGTCGGCAAAGCCCTAAAAGGCAAGCGGGACAAGTCTTTCGTAATGACCAAGGTCTGCTCCCATGGCCGCGACAAGAATCTCGCCATGCGCATGCTCGACGAATCTCTGCGCCGCCTGCAAACCGATCACCTTGATCTGTGGCAGGTTCACGAAGTAATTTACGACAACGATCCCGATTTAATTTTCGGACCAAACGGCGTCGCCGAGGCTCTAGCCGCCGCTAAACAGCAGGGCAAAGTCCGCTTCGTAGGGTTTACCGGACACAAAGATCCGTCCATCCATCTGAAAATGCTCTCGCACGATTTTCCCTTCGACTCAGTTCAAATGCCGCTGAACTGTTTCGACGCGACATTCCGCAGCTTCGAAACTCATGTCCTGACCGAAGCCAACAAAAGAGGCATCGCCGGCCTCGGCATGAAAAGCCTGGGAGGCAGCGGAGAAATGGTTCGCCACGGAGCGATCACCGCCAACGAAGGCCTGCGTTATGCCATGAGCCTGCCTGTCGCGACGACAATCAGCGGCGTAGATTCCATGGAAGTCCTCGACCAGAACTTGATGGTCGCAGTTAATTTCCAACCGCTGTCCGCAAATGAAATGCAAAAGCTCCGTGAACGCTGCCTCAAATTCGCCGCCGACGGCCGCTACGAATTATTTAAGATGACCACAAAATACGATGGCAAAGTAGGCCGGGAACAACATCATTTCCCTACCGTCCAAGAACTCCCCTTATAACCGGTTGTGCAGGGGCGCCCCATTTCTCGCGTCCTTTGCGAGAAGTGGCATTCCGACAAAATGTTAATGTTCGCACGTTGCAGACTCTGGCTTGGAACTCGGCGCGCGCAGAACAGGGAACTGCACTTACTTAATCACTCCCCGCTCACTCGCCTCGATAAAGCGGATCAGCATCTCCACATCTTCGCCGTGATCCTGTTCTGACTTTAGCTTTTCGAGCGCCTGGGTCGTGTTCAGTTTCGACGCCAACAGCACCTTGTAGGCATGGTGAAGCTTGCGGATGCGGTCTTTGGTGAAGCCGCGGCGCTCGAGGCCGGTGGCGTTCAGTCCGTAGGCGTGGGTATCGCGGGCGGAAACGGTTTTGGAAAAAGGAAGCACATCGCGGGTGATGGTGGTTCCTCCTCCGATAAATGAGTGAGCACCGATGCGAACAAAATGATGGACGGGACAAAGCGCACCGACCGTGGCCCATTCTTCCACGGTGACGTGCCCGCCCAAAGTCGCGGCATTAGCGAGGATGACGTTGTCTCCAATCACGCAATCATGCGCGACGTGTGCGTACGCCATGATGAGAACGTGATTTCCGACTCGTGTCACACCTCCGCCCTTAACCGTCCCGCGATTGATGGTGACGAATTCACGGATGACATTATGATCGCCGATTTCCAGCCGCGTCGGCTCTCCCGCATAAGAAATATCCTGCGGAGCCAGTCCAATAGATGAAAATGGAAAAAAACAATTGTCGTTCCCGATCTTCGTGGGACCTTGCACAGCGACATGCGAAGAAAACGTGCAGCGTTCGCCGATCTCAACATCCGGACCAATTACACAATAGGGCCCAATCTTGCAGGATGGATAAATAGATGCGGCAGGATCAACGATGGCGGTGGGATCGATGCTCATTAAGATCGCGTAGTCCATGGGCCGCAGGCCCAAGCGTCGTACCTGAAAAACTTGTCCAGCTTTGCTCGAACGGACAGCCGAGGGCGGCTGTCCTACGCAATCCTAAGCAGCAGGGCCTTTCATCCGCGTCCGCGCCACCAATCGGCAACTAACCGTCGCCTCGGCTACTTTTTTGCCCTCCACGTAGGCGATGCCCTCCATGCGGCCGCCGTCCCCCCGCCACACTTTCACATTAACCTCGATCCGCAGCGTGTCACCGGGAACCACAGGCCGGCGAAACCGCGCGCGCTCAATGCCAGTAAAGAGAACCAGCTTTTCGTTACGGTCTTCGAACTCGCTGAGCAGCAGCACGCCGCCGGCCTGCGCCATCGCCTCGACGATCAGCACGCCCGGCATGATCGGCAGATTGGGAAAGTGTCCGGCAAAAAAAGGCTCGTTGATAGTCACATTCTTAATGGCCACAATCCGTTTCTCGCGTATCAGTTCAACCACCCGGTCAATCAGTAGAAACGGATAACGATGTGGCAGAATCTTGAAAATATCGTGAATATCCAGCGTCGTCTGCGCGGTTGGTGCGTCGATTGCGGCCTGAGCTGCGTCCATCGTTCCTATCCTGTCGAGATTGACGATTATACTGTACGGCAAGTCCCAGATAATACGAAGGGTGCCCCATTTCTCGCGCACTTCGCGAGAAGTGGATTCCACAAAGGTGTCCCTCCGGGACTCCACCGAATCTCAAGGAAGAATGACCAGAAAGATTTCGCACAACAATCTCCGAAAGCTCCCGCCGATTAATGGGCAAGGCTATCTTGCCTATTTCGAAAGTAAAAAAGACGACATCGTCGAGACCACGCAACGCCTGGTTGAGATCGAATCTCCCAGCGACGTTAAACAAGCCGTAGATCGCCTGGGTGCGGTCCTCGCCGGGCGCTTCGACGCCCTCGGCGGTAAAATAATTTTCCATGCGACCGAAAAATTCGGCAACCACCTGCAAGTAGACTTTCCCGGGGAAAAATCTGCCAAGCCGATATTGCTGCTTGGGCATTTGGACACCGTCTATCGCATCGGAACCATAGCGAAGATGCCAAGCCGCGTCGCGGACGACCGCGTCTGGGGTCCCGGCGTGCTCGACATGAAATCCGGCATCGCGCTGATGCTACATGCTCTCGAAGCGCTACGAAGTTGGGATGGCAAATTGCTGCCCCGGCCTGTAAAGGTTCTGCTCGTGTCCGACGAAGAAGTGGGAAGCGAGTCTTCCAGAACGCTCACCGAAAAACTGGCGCTCCAATCCGCCGCCGTGCTCGTTCTGGAGCCCGCATATGGCCCAAAAGGCGCAGTGAAAACGGCGCGCAAGGGAGTTGCCGAATACGGAATCAAAATAACCGGAAAGGCCGCGCACGCAGGACTGGATTTCGAAAAGGGTGAGAGCGCAATTATCGAACTAGCGAGACAAGTGATCGCTATTTCAGAAATGGTCGATTTGAAGCGTGGCATAACTTTAAACGCCGGCATAGTCCGCGGAGGCACGCGTACAAACGTTATCCCTGACGAGGCCAGCGCGTTTGTGGACGTGCGCGTTCCGACGGCGAAGGACGCCACCGCCATCCATAAGACGCTGACGCAGTTGCGGCCATCCAATCCGAATTGCAAGATTGAGGTTTTAGGAGGAATGAATCGGCCGCCCATGGAACGGACGCCGGCCATCGCCGCCCTTTATAAGAAGGCCGCGAACATAGCCCGAGAGCTGGGACGGGATCTGGAAGAAGCGGCAGTCGGCGGCGGCTCCGACGGAAATTTCACCGCAGCCTTGGGCATCCCCACATTGGATGGCCTGGGCGGGGTAGGCGAAGGCGCGCATGCTGACCACGAATCCGTAGTGATCTCCGAACTGCCGCGCCGGGCCGCGCTGCTCGCCAGCCTGATTCAGTGTGTTTGACGTAAACTATAGTTCATACACTCCTAACTTTGACTATGGGGTGGGCAAGGCCTAGAATTTTATTGTTGAGTTTTCTACGGAGAAGCTATGGGTGAAGGTCTATTCCAGCCGATGCACATTTTGCTGATTGTGGGAATCGCCCTGTTGGTCTTCGGTCCCAGCAAGTTCGCCGGTTTAGGCAAAGGCTTGGGCGAAGGCATCCGAAATTTTAAATCGGCGATGAAGGATGAAGAAAAGAAGCCGGAACAGAAATCTTAGACCTCGCTAAAGCCGCGCGCCCGCAGCATGCGATATACCAGCGAAATCGGCAATCCCACCACGTTGGAATAATCTCCCTCGATCCGGTAAATCCATCGCGAAGCCATCCCCTGAATGGCGTAGGCCCCAGCTTTATCCTCCGGCTCTTTCGTCACAATATATTTTCGAATATCTTCGTCGCTCACCTCTGACATGAAAACCGCCGTTTGTTCCGATTGGACCTCTTCAAAGGCACGTGTCACTTTGGAGTTCTCAGCTCTCGGACCGAGCAGGCAGACGCCTGTGATTACCTGGTGAATTCTGCCCGAAAGCAACCGCAACATTCGCTCGGCGTCTTCATCATTTCGCGGCTTTCCCAATATCTCGCCGTCTATCACGACGATTGTGTCCGCGCCTAGAACGTATTTATCGGAGTTCCGCTGAAAAACCGCCCGCGCTTTTTCCGCCGCCAATCGTTGGGCGCAGGCTTGCGGAGATTCCCCAGCAATTGGGATTTCAGAAATATCCGCGGCTTGCACGGTGAAGAGAATCCCGGCGTTCCGAAGCAATTCCTGGCGGCGCGGTGAAGCCGAGGCGAGGATAAGGCCCATCATTCGCCATTCTAAGTTAGTCTTTGTGATTATGGAGCGGAACTCCATCGGCGCGTATCTCGAAAATTTCCTGGCTCTCGGCAACCAACCCGCCTACGTTCAGAAGCGCGGATATCGCACCGTTCGCTGGAGCTACCGCGAGGTTGCCAATACTGCATTCCAATTCGCCCGTGAACTCGATACTCGGGGAATTAGAAAGGGCGACCGCATCTTGATCTGGGGACCGAACTCCGCGGAGTGGGTTGCGGCGTTTTATGGATGCGCGCTAAGCGGAGTTGTCGCCGTTCCGATTGACGATATTTCTACTCCCGATTTCGCCGCGTCAGTATTCCGCAGTGTGAGCGCCAAGCTATTGTTATGCTCCCGCGAGCATTGTGAACTCAACTCTGGAACCAAACCATTTCCGCTGGATGACTTGCGGGAAGCGGTGCAGAGACACTCCGCCGGCCCCTATGCAACAACCGATGTCCGCGCTCAAGATACTCTCGAAATTGTTTTTACCTCCGGCACAACCTCCGAGCCGAAGGGCGTAGTCATCACCCACGGGAATGTTCTCTCCAATATCGCGCCTCTCGAAACTGAGATTCGCAAATATTTGAAATATGAACGCATCGTGCATCCCATCCGCTTCCTGAATCTGTTGCCGCTGAGCCATGTCTTCGGACAATTTCTCGGAATCTTTCTTCCGCAACTGCTGGGTGGACCGGTCGTTTTCCAGACGGAGCTGAATCCGTCGGAAGTCATCAGCACGATCCGCCGGGAACGAGTGTCCGTGCTGGTGGCTGTGCCGCGCATGTTGGAATCCTTGAAAGAAAAAATCGAGCGCGATGCGACGGAAGATGCTGGCCGATTCCAGCAGGAATTTCGGAATGCAAAAGGCAAACATTTCCTGCATCGCTGGTGGATTTTCCATGACATTCGGCGCAAGTTTGGATGGAAGTTTTGGGCCTTTATCTGCGGCGGCGCCGCGCTTGATTCCGAAACTGAAGAATTCTGGGATCGTCTGGGTTACGCCGTAATTCAAGGCTACGGCCTGACTGAGACCACATCTCTGATCAGCGTTAAACATCCGTTTCGTCCGGGAAAAGGATCAATCGGACAGGTGCTGGCTGGCCGCGAGGTGAAGCTGGCCCCCAATGGAGAAATTATGGTACGTGGCGGCGGTGTCGCCAGCACTTACTGGAGCGGGCAAAAAGCGCAGCCCGTAACCGGCGATGAAGGATGGTATGCGACCGGCGACATCGGCGAATTCGATGCCAAAGGCAACCTGCATTTTAAAGGCCGCAGCAAAGATGTCATCGTCACGCCCGCAGGAATGAAAGTCTATCCCGATGACCTCGAAGCCGCGATTCGACGCCAACCTGAAATCAAAGATTGCGTCGTCATAGCCTTGCCAGTTGCGGGAAACGCCCAGCCCTGCGCGGTTCTAATTCTTCGCGAGCCAGACTATGATTCCGCGCCGATCATGAAGCGCGTCAATGTATCGCTGGCCGAATATCAACGCATCCCCAGTTGGCAGGTCTGGCCCGACAAGGATTTTCCGCGCACTTCGACGCAGAAACCCCGCAAGAATGTCATTCGAGACGCTGTGCTCGCGAGTAAATCATCCGGCGGAATTGAGCCCGCTTCAACTCCACTCTCGGAACTGATAGCGCGCGTCACTGGCCGCGTGCCTTCAAAGGTCTCACCGCACGACAATCTGCAACGCGACCTCAATCTAAGTTCGCTCGATCGGGTTTCGCTCCAGGGCGCGCTTGAAGACCGCTATCACGTTGATTTAGGCGATGCCGGCATCGCTTCCGCGAACACCATTGCCGATATTGAGCGCTTGTTGGCGGGCGAGCCGGCGGCCCGCGTTTATTACCATTTTCCGGAATGGGTGCAACGCTGGCCAGTAACTTGGATTCGCGACCTAGCGCAGATTTTTTTGATTCGTCCCGCAGTTCTCGTATTGGCGCGCCCGGAAATCGCCGGCAAAAAAACTTTGATGGATCTCCATGGTTCGGCGTTATTTATCTGCAATCACATTTCTGATATCGATTTTGCCCTTGTCCTCTCGTCAATCCCTCTACGTTTAGCGAACCAAGTGGCCATCGCAACTGCGGGTGAGATCTTGGAAAGTTTGCATAGTCCGCCACGCGAAACAAATTTATGGCGGCGAATTTACGACCGCATCAGGTGGACCCTCGGCGTCTCATTGCTCAATTTATTTCCCCTGCCCCGGCAGGCAGGATTCAAGGAAAGCTTTGCCTACGCCGGCCAATCCGTCGATCGCGGCTACAGCTTATTAGTTTTCCCGGAAGGCGCGCACACCCTGGACGGCAACTTGCGTCCCTTTCGCGCCGGCATCGGACTGCTGGCAAACAATCTGAAAATCCCTGTGGTGCCGATACGAATTCACGGTTTGTTTGAGGTCAAAAAATCCGGCAGGCGTTTTGCTCGTCCCGGAGAAATTCGGATAAACATCGGCGCACCGCTGAAGTTTGAATCTGGAGAAGATCCTCAGGCTATCGCGGAACAGTTACAGCGAATTGTCGATCAGCTATGAAAATTAGCGGAATATCACATTATCAACAGCAATCGCACAAGCAAAACGCCCGAAAATAGGCAAACGTCTTCGCAAATATACAGAAAACACTGTATGGACTCGTCAGCCCGCCTGTGAGCCGTCGAGCGCAGGAGGCCGCACAATCAGCGGCAAAACCGCGCTGATCAGCATGATCACTGCGATGACCTGCAAGGCGTGCGAATAGTGTCCCGTCGCTTGCCGGATATGCGCGATCAGGGTCGGCCCCAGCACTCCCGCGAATCCCCAGGCGGTCAGCATCAGGCCGTAAACCGAACCAACATTCTCCGGACCGAAATAATCTGCGGCAAAGGCTGGCATAGTTCCGAATCCCCCTCCGTAACAAAGCAGGACCAGGAAGGCCAGAATCGTGAAAGTGGAGAAATCGCTAATGCTCGGTAATATCCAGAAGATTACCGCTTGAATTAAAAACATCAGCAAGAAAACCCAACGGCGCCCGATCAAATCCGAAAGCCACGCCCAGAGAAAACGCCCCGCGCCGTTTGCAATGGAAATGATTCCCACCATTCCCGCCGCCACCACCGCCGTAACATGCGTGATTTCCTGCGCCATCGGAGCAGCTTGGGAAATGATCGAAATGCCGGCGGTAACGTTCAAGAACAATAACGCCCAAAGCGCATACCACTGCCAAGTCAACACCGCATCCCGCAAGGTATAGGCCTTAGTGGAACGCTGTTTCTTTTGCGCCGCGCTCGGTGTCCAGCCCGCCGGCACATAACCCTGTGGCGGATCTTTCATGAAAAGAGCCGCTCCCGTAACCGCAATGAAGTAAGCGATGCCCAGAATCGCGAAGGTCTTCAAAACGCCGACGCTTATTATCAACCGGGTTGCAATCGGCGCCGTGATCAACGCGCCCGCCCCGAATCCCGCCACAGCAATGCCGGTGATAAATCCGCGTTTGTCGGGGAACCATTTCACTAGCGTGGCTACAGGAACGATGTACCCCAGGCCGAGGCCAATTCCGCCGAGCAAGCCGTAGGAAAGATAAAGCCACCACAATCCTGCCGACGAAAAGTAGGCCAACGCAACGCCCACGCCATAAAAAATTCCACCCGCCACCGCAACCGTCCGCGGCCCGGATTTGCGCATCCACAATCCGCCGGCGAACGACGCGAATCCCAGCACCAGGATGGCAATCGTGAACGTCAGCGTGACCTGCGAGATCGTCCACCCGAACGCCTTGGTCAGCGGAATGCGAAACACGCTCCACGCATATACGGCGCCCAGTCCGATCTGCATGATGACGCCCGCCACGGCAATTCCCCACCGGTTAGGCAGCGATTCATTCGGCACTGCATTGGGATTCGTCATTGATCCACTCCTTGAAACCAAATTGACCGCCGCAAGCCAACGTATATTACTCTAAGCCGATTAATCCGGCATGAATGATCGCTAGATCCATTCGGATGAAGCCTCAGGGACTTCCCGTAGGGCGTGTGCCAAGTTGTTTTAGATTTTTGGTGGGTCCACGCCGCCCTTTGGCGTGTTTAAATCAATCTATGTTCGCTCGCAAAATCCGCGTGGAATATGAGCAGAATGGCAAGCATCTTCCGTGCCCAATCAAGTGGCTCGATAACTTCTCCATGCGCAGCTTCACCAATGCCAGCGTCTTTGACCACACCCTGCCAGTTGCAGATGGACTGATGGAAATCGGCGCCAACGTCCCGTTAAAAGAATTGAAAGCCGCTATGGAAGACTGGTTCAGAAGGAAGAGCTACATATCCAAAGAATCACATCTACAAGTGACCCCGTTAGAATCACGAACCACGTAGGGACAATCGCCCCCGGCTGTCCCGTCAAGCAAAGCTTGACGGTCCTGAATTTGCAGAAACCTACTCGAACTCCAGCACAACAATCTCAGGATTCGATCCCAGCCGTAACGGCGGTCCCCACGTCCCCGCCCCGCTCGAAGTAAAAACCTGCATCTTTCCGATCCGCGACAGACCGTACACAAATTGCCGGTAAATTCGCCGCGCCATCCAACTCCACGGAATGAACTGACCGAGATGCGTATGCCCGGATAGCTGAAGTGAAACACCCGCCGCCTCGGCAATCTCAGGATGGTCCGGAGCATGTGTCAAAAGAATGCTCGGCCGATCCCGATCAAAACGGATGCCGCGCAGCGCCGACGCAAAATTCCCGCCCAGGGCCGCGTTGCGATAAGGCACGCCAATGATCTGCAACCCGTCGGCTTCGACTTTTTCGTTACTCAAAACCCGCACTCCAGCCGCCGCAATCGCGCCCAGATACTTGCTGTCGTCGCCGAATTGCTCGTGATTTCCCGCGACGAAATATACGCCATGCGGCGCAGTCAGCTTACTCAAAGGCTCCGCAGCTTTGCGCGCATCGATGGCTGTGCCGTCATACAAATCGCCGGCAATGAAAATCGCATCCGGCTCTTCCCGCAAAATCTTCGCAACCATCCGCCGCAGAAAACTTCCATTTCGGACGTGTCCCAGATGCACATCGCTGATCAGCGCCGCCGTCCGCCCTCGCCACGCCTCCGGCAGGTTCGCCAGTTGCACGGTCGCTCGCGTGATGCGGGTCGCGCTGGCATTGAAAACCGCATAAACTCCCGCCGCCAGCGCTATGCCAAACAACCATTCCACCATGAGGTGAAAATTCACGGTGACTCCGGCGAGCTGCGCGGCTGCGAAAATAATCCAGCACGCAGCCGTTGCGAAAAACAGAAAAGACAGCAGCCCCGCCCAGATCGCAGCCGCCTTGTAAAACCCCCGCACAAAAATATTCGTAAACCGAAATGCAAGCAGCGAAGCCGCCACAAAACTCACCGACAGAAATCCAAAAACAATTTTGATCCACAGGGCGTCAGCGATATCCTTCCCGTCCGCCGAAAATGCCCACGTCTCATAAACCAAAAAATGCGTAAAAAAAAGCACACACTGAAGAATGGTTATGAAGATGATCAAGCGTCTTACTCGCATGATCATTAGATTCCCCAAACCCGTCGCCGGATTGTCCGCTCCTGAGAGGCAAATGCGGCGCGGAAAAACGGCCTAGAATACGGGTGATGTTTCTATGACGCGAAACGACTTACGAAACGCCGGAACCATCGAGACGCAGGCATCCCGCATCAAACAATGCCGCTGGCGGCGATAAGGAGAGGAAATGCAGCAATCTAAGACAATCACGACGGTAATGGCGATGATGGTGGGTCTTATGTGCGGGACGGCAATGGCGGCGGACCCCGCGTCACAGGCAGACCGGGATTTCGTGGCGAAGGTGTCGCAGGGAGGCCTTTATGAAGTCGAGGCTGGCAAAGTGGCCGCGATGCGCGGAACAGTTCCGGCGGTGAGGGACTTTGGCACGCTGGATTCCCACGACCATGAAGGCGTGAACAGAGAACTGAGACGGGTTGCGACGGAGACGGGCGTTACGATCGCCCCGGGCCTCAACGCAGAGTTTTCGCAACGACTAAGCAAGCTGCAGGCGGTGCCGGCAGCGCAGTTTGACGCGTACTATGTTTCGGACATGAAGCAAATTCATAACAATGATGAAGGGCTCTTTGCCAAGGAAGCCGAGGAGGGATCAGCAGCTTACCAGCGATTTGCCAGCCAGACGGCAGTGCTAGTGAAGGCGCACTTGGGATGGCTGAATACGATGTAGCGCTTCGTATAGTGGACGGGGTTTAATAAGACGCGCTGCGATTGATACTAAATGGTGCGCCGAGTGCGTTGGAAAAGCCGCTCGGGCGCAGCGATGAAGATTCTAAAGAGGGAACCGGAGAACTTGCTTGGAACCGTCCACGCGAACGGGCCCCGCGCGCGCTGGAGTTAAGCAACGATTAACGGTCTGCGAACGGAACATAGTTGCAACTGCCGGTGTCTTGCACCAAATATAGATTCACGCAGGAGTCGCGATCAAAGAAATCCGTCCAGGCAATCTTGATCCTGGCTGGTATTTCGAGGAGCCATCCGCGTTGGCTGCGTAAACCATTGTCATATTCCTCATTCGAGCGGACACTCCTTGAGGAAATGGATTGTAGGCTTCAATAGTGACGGTAAGAGACTTGCTCGATTGCGGATAGGCGCGGCCCTGGACCAATGGCTTTATCGTGACGATTGTCGGGTGGCCCAGCCTTTTCGCGTTCTTAGCGAAGGCCGGGGGCCCACGCTTGATTCAGCGTCGCTACTTTGCATAATGCAGCAACGAGAACACGTCGTACCTTTTGAGCTTTTCCCGGCCGTTGAGGAAATCGAGTTCGACTACGAATCCCAGGCCGCAGATTTCCGCGCCGAGAGAAGTCGCCAGATGCGTGGTCGCTTCGGCGGTGCCGCCGGTGGCTAGCAGGTCGTCCACGATGATGACGCGTTGGCCTTTTTCGATGGCGTCTTTGTGTATTTCGAGCGTGTTAGTGCCGTACTCAAGCGCATAGTCGTATTTCGTTGTCGCGGCGGGGAGCTTGCCGGGTTTGCGTACGGGAACGAATCCGGCATTGAGGCGATAGGCGAGGGCGGGGCCGAAGATGAATCCGCGGGCTTCCATGCCAAGGACCAGATCGATGTCTTTGTCGATGTAGTGTTCGGCCAAGGCGTCGATGAGCGCGGCAAAGCCTTTTTTGTCTTTCAAGAGTGTGGTGATGTCGTAAAAAAGAATTCCGGCCTTGGGGAAATCTGGCACTTCGCGAATCAGATTTTTCAGCGGCTCACAATCAATGCTTGCTCTAATTGGCAGCGGATTGGTTGACATCTACCACGCTCCTTCGATGCGAAAGTTGTTCAGACCTGCAACCGGCTTAACCTCAGATTCTTCGACCGCATCCACCCGAGCTGCGCGCGGGCCTTGGCGCAATTTGGAATGCAAGGCGGATAATTGTTCTGTCGTTCCCATGGCAAGAACCTCCACGCTGGAGTCGGAATTGTTGCGCACCCATCCCGTAATTCCCAGGATATGCGCCTCGCGTTCGACGAACCAGCGGTAGCCCACCCCCTGAACGCGTCCGCGAACGACGAAGCGGCGGCCTTGAGTTCTGATTTGCTCGGACGTCATTCTTCTTGTATACGCAAATCTCGAGTGCGCAAAAGGGAAGGGCACGACTTCCAGTCGTGCCGTAAACGCTCGAGCGTGCCCTTCCCGTTTGCTCTTGCCCCTGAACTCAAGCTCTCGACAAATATGCGCCCTCGGACGTGTCTACGCGAATCTTTTCGCCTTCGTTAATGAAGGGGGGCACCTGCACAATCAATCCCGTCTCCGTCTTGGCGGGTTTTGTCACGCTCGACGCCGTAGCGCTCTTCAACCCCGGCTCAGTCTCAACGACAGTCAATTCCACGGTCTGTGGTAACTCGATGCCTACGGCCTTCCCGTCAAAGAACTCGACCTTGATCTCCAGATTAGCGATCAGATAATCAACCGCATCCCCAAGAATCTCTCGCGTCAGATGCGTCTGCTCATAATTTGACGTGTCCATGAAGTAATAGCTGTCGCCGTCGCTATAAAGGAATTGCATATCCACTTCATCAACGTTGATCTTCTCAATAGGATCAGGCGAGCGAAACCGGTGCTCAAACATGGCCCCAGTGCGCAGGTTCCGCAGCTTCGCCTGAATGAACGCGCGGAGGTTTCCCGGGGTGCGATGCTCAACGCTGAATACCGAATGCAGATCATTATTGTGTTTGATAATCATCCCAGGACGGAGCTGGGTCGCAGGAATACTCATGCGTGGTAAATCTCCTTAAAATGAATGCTGACCGGCGGAGACGCAACTTCTATCCGCCTGGACGGGAACTGACCCGTTCATTTTATACGGATGGATTGAGATTTGGGAAATGGCGCAATTTACCGGCGCGCAGGTTTTGAAGTCATCCTGAGCCTGCGAAGGATCTGGCGCGTACCAATCGAAATCGACGAGTTAGAATGCGCCCAATCAGTTGCTTGTACTTTGCGGCAATTGAAAATCCACGCCGCGATCGTCATTCTGCTGCGCCGTGGCCCGCAGATTCAGATCGTCCAACGAGATTCGGTGCCGTTGCCCACCAGACAAATCGTATAGGGTGCTGCCAACAATGGCATAGTTGTCGATCTCAGCTTGATGTCCATCCCTAAAAACCAGGACGGTCTTAGGCTGGTTTGAAACTTCTTCCGGCTGCGGCGCGGGGGCGGCAGATGCTACCTCGGCTGGAGCCGGCTCGCTAACGGTGCCCGGAGGAGGATATTGTCCATCACCGCGGCGATCAAAAATCGTTGGGCCGCCGCGATATTCATCCTGATCGGCATAGTCGGCCGAGCCCGGATCATTCTGATCATAGTAGTCGCCGTAATCGAGTATGGGATAAGCGTAATAACCGCCCCACGCCGGATAATACGCAGAGCCGTAGGGACGATGATGCGGTCGCAGCCCCGGATTATTAAAAAATCCGTTGTGTCCACCCGGCCTCGAAGGCCCATTGCCTCGTCCGAAGCCCAGCGAGGTCACGCTCGGAGGAACGACGCCACCTCCGATTCGGCCGCCGAATCCAAGCGAAGTCACGCTCGGAGGAACCGCCCCCAGATGGCCGCCGCCACCGCTGAATCCACCATGTGAACTACCGCCCCCACTAATCGATTGACTGTAGGCAACTGGCACGGCAGCCACCACGAAAGCCAGCAGCGACGCGGTTAGCAGGGAAGAAAGAATGGAACGGCGAAAGTCCTGGACCATGGCGGGCCTCCCAACGTTGTTGCCCTAATACATTAGAACCTTACCAGAGGCTGGAGGTTGCTGAATATTCCTGGAAGCCGCCACTGACGGCGCCGCCCGGGGACGGCAGTGCCTACGCCAACCATATCCTATTGAGCCTGCGTGGGTTCGGCCGCCGGGGCGGGAACGGCAGCGGCTTCGCCGCCGCTGGTATTTACCAGATCCTTCAATTCCTTGCTGGGCTTGAAGAAGGGAATTTTCTTGGCCGGAACTTCCACGCGATCTCCGGTCTTGGGATTGCGCCCGACGCGAGGGTTACGCTGCCGCGTGCGGAAACTGCCGAAGCCGCGAATCTCTATCTTGTCGCCGACCCGCAGCGAACGCACGATGCTGTCAAAGATTGTTTCGACGATTACTTCGCTGTCTTTGCGCGTGAGTTCCGCGAGCCGTGAGACTTCGTCGATGAGATCAGCTTTTGTCATATGCGTTGTCGCTCCGTAGTTCGATTTTACTGCTTCAATTATTCAGTCTGTCAGTCGCAAAACAACTCTTACAGAGTTGTCATTCCGAGCCGGCCTTATCGGCGAGGAATCTGCTGCTCTCGCCGTTTAACAGCAGATTCCTCGCGCTATGCACGCTTCGGAATGACAACTGCTTTCTTACTTCCACAGATAATAAAAGCCCATCTGGTTTTCCATCAATTTCTCTTTGGTCGGAATCCAGTGGGACGCGTCTCCGAACAGCAAATCGAGCACCGTCTTTCGCTCCAGTTCGGGATGCACCAGCACCGGCTCCCCGTGAATTCCAACCGCCTTAGCTGTGTCCTCAACGACGGCCTGGAAGTCCCCAATCTGATCGATCAAGTGCATCGACAGCGCCTCTTCTCCAGTCCAGACTTTGCCGTTCGCTATAGCTTTTATGTCTTCGACTTTCGCATGACGGCCTTCGGCCACCGCGCGAACAAACTGTTCGTACATATTGTCGGCCAAGGATTGCAGGTATGCGCGCTCGGTGGGAGTTAACTCACGCGTCGGATCTCCGGTGTCTTTGAACTCGCCAACACTTAGAATCTCCTGCTTCAACTTCGCCCAGCGCAGCAGATCGCCGTAATTCAGCCACTCCATGATCACGCCAATCGAACCGACAATGCTGCCGTTGTCGGCATAAATCTTGTTTGTCGCCGACGAAACGTAATAAGCGCCGCTGGCCCCAACCGTGCTGATCGCAGCCACAATATGCTTATGTTTTTCATCCCGGACGCGCTTGACCTCGCGATAAATTTCCTCGGACGCGGCCACGCCGCCGCCCGGCGAGTCCACGCGAATAATGATGGCCTTGATGGAATCGTCGTCGCCGAATTTCTTGAGCTGCGGCACGATCACGCTGGGATCGACGATTACTCCCTGCAAATCGACCACGCCGATTTTGTCGCCGAATGCGTGCAGCGATGCATCCTGATTGTCCGCATGCAAGGCCAGGTAGACGAGAACGAATACCGACATCACGAAGAGGAAGAATGCTCCTCCGCCAATCAGTATCCAGAGCAGGGTTCGGGAACGTGGAGCGGCAGCGTCAGCCATAAAGTTCTCAGTAGTTTAGCACCCCTCCCGTTGTCCTCTTTCGCAAAGCGACCGATTCTCAGACTTCGCTCTCAGGAACGGGAAGTTTCGCGGCGATGGCAATTATGTTTGCATCCCCCAACTTTTCTGCCATAATTGTTTGTGCACCCAGCCTGCACAAAATTCCAAATACAATTTAAAGCGAGGAAGCGATGTCGGCAAAGTACATCTTTGTGACGGGCGGCGTTGTGTCATCTCTCGGCAAGGGATTGGCGGCGGCTTCGATTGGCTGTCTTCTCGAAAGCCGCGGGCTCAAGGTCAACATCATGAAGTTCGATCCTTACCTGAACGTCGACCCCGGCACGATGTCGCCGTTCCAGCACGGAGAGGTTTTCGTGACCGACGACGGCGCCGAAACCGACCTCGATCTGGGACACTATGAACGCTTCACCCACGCCAAACTTTCTCGCGATAACAACTGGACCACCGGCCGTATCTACGAGCAGATCATCGCCAAAGAACGCCGTGGAGATTACCTCGGTAAAACGGTTCAGGTGATTCCCCATGTCACCAATGAAATAAAAGCGGCGATGAAGAAAGTCGCGCAGGATGTCGACGTTGCAATCGTCGAGATCGGCGGTACGGTCGGCGATATCGAGTCTTTGCCCTTCATGGAAGCGATTCGTCAGATGCGTCAGGAACTTGGACGTAAGAATACGTTATTTATGCACGTAACGCTGGTTCCGTTTATTGCCGCCGCGCAGGAGCTGAAAACTAAGCCCACGCAGCACTCGGTGAAGGAACTTCTTAGCATTGGAATTCAGCCCGACATTTTGCTATGCCGCACCGACCGATTTTTATCCAAGGACATCAAGTCGAAGATTGCGCTTTTCTGCAACGTGGAAGAAGAAGCGGTCATCACGGCCAAAGACGTAGCTTCTATTTACGAGGTGCCGCTGGTATTTTCGCACGAAGGCGTCGACACGCTGGTTTTGCGATATCTGCATCTGGAGCCCACCGATCACGATTTGAAAGACTGGGAAGAAATTGTTCGTCGCGTTTATAACCCGAAGGCCGAAGTCACAATTGGAATCGTCGGCAAATACGTCGAATATGAGGATTCCTACAAGTCTTTGAAAGAGGCCTTGGTCCACGGAGCGCTGGCGCACAATCTGAAATTGCAGGTGAATTGGATTGAGGCCGAGGGCCTGGAGGCCGGCGAGCGCGCCTGTGAAGAGCAACTAAGCGGTTATGACGGGCTGCTTGTGCCCGGTGGATTCGGCAAGCGCGGCATTGAAGGCATGTTGCATGCGATCCGCTACGCCCGCGAGAAAAAAGTCCCGTACTTTGGAATCTGCCTGGGGATGCAGACTGCCTGCATTGAATTTGCGCGCAACGTTTGCGGATTGGCAGATGCCAATTCCAGCGAATTCGATCCTGCTACGCCTCATCGCGTGATCTACAAACTTCGCGAATTAACCGGTGTCGAAGAACTCGGCGGCACTATGCGTCTAGGCGCGTGGACCTGCAAAATCGAGCCCGGAACCCTCGCGCACAAGATTTATGGACAAGATGAAATCAGCGAACGGCATCGCCATCGCTACGAGTTCAACCGCGAATACGAAGAAACGCTGACCGCCGCAGGACTTCGCATTTCGGGTTCGACTCCCGATGGCACTTACGTGGAGATGATCGAATTGCCCGACCATCCGCATTTCGTCGGGTGTCAGTTTCATCCCGAATTCAAATCGAAGCCGCTGGAACCGCATCCTTTATTCAAAGCCTTCGTGGGCGCAGCCTATAAGCATGGATTAAAGCGGCGAGCTGATCGTGAATCGGCAGCCGTCGAGCTATTCCATCGGCCAGTAAAAGTCGCAAACCATTAAGAAGAAGATTGTGTGGCGCGGGCACTCCTGCCCGCGGCCTTTGACTTTGAATCTCGCGGGCAAGAGTTCCGCGTCACATCAGCAAAGCATGAATGTATCGTTCAAAGCCGGCGACGTCAGCATTGGTTCCGGAAATCTTTTTCTGATTGCCGGCCCCTGCGTGATCGAAAGTGAAGATCATGCCATCCGCATGGCCGAAATCATCAAGGGTGTGACCCGGGCGCTTAACCTTCCATTTATTTTTAAAGCGTCCTACGACAAGGCCAATCGCACGTCGATGCGAAGTTTTCGCGGCCCTGGTCTGATTGAAGGCCTTCGTATTCTAAAAAAAGTGAAAGATCAGGTTGGACTTCCGGTGCTCACCGACGTGCATCAGGTGGCCGATGTCACAAAAGTTGCAGAGGTCGCTGACGTAATCCAAATTCCCGCGTTTCTGTGCCGGCAAACCGATCTGGTAGTTGCGGCGGCCATGAGCGAGCGGGTGGTGAACATTAAAAAGGGACAGTTCGTCTCCCCATGGGATATGAAATCCGCGGTCGAGAAATGTTTCACCGCCGGGAACGAGAAAGTTTTTTTGACCGAGCGCGGGTCAAGCTTCGGTTACAACAATCTCGTGGTTGACATGCGCTCGCTTGCGATTATACGGAAATTCGCCCCGGTGGTATTCGATGCGACGCATTCCGTTCAACTGCCGTCGGCAGCGGAAGGAAATGGCGACAAGCCAACGGCGAGTGGAGGGCAGCCGGAATTTATTCCCGTCCTCGCACGCGCCGCCGTAGCCGCCGGTGTCGACGGAATATTTATGGAAGTCCACGACAATCCCAAAGAAGCGAAATCCGACGGGGCCAACGCACTCGAATCCACAAAACTTCGCGCTGTCTTGAAAGAACTCATCGCCATACATCAGGCGCTCGAAGTGTCTCGCAGAACCGCATAGGGCACCTTGCAAAATTTTCCGGGCAAGACACCGCGACCCAGATTATCCGAAACCATGCGCATTAAATGATGAGCGCGATTCGCATAACCGCATCGGCTGGCAGGCGCATACGCTAAATACGCGCGAGAAATATCGCGCTGTTGTGACGCGGCAATTCTACGACCGCGATCCTCGTATCGTCTGCAATGAATTGCTGGGGAAGATTCTCGTCCGCCGCGAGCATCGAACGATTCTCGCGGGGCGCATCGTCGAAGTCGAAGCGTATCTCGGAATGGACGATCCCGCGGCGCATTCAGCGTGCGGACGCACGACTCGCAATGCCGTACTCTTCGGTCCTCCGGGATACGCTTATGTTTATTTCATTTACGGAAATCACTATTGCCTGAACGTTTCGTGTCTGCCTGACGGTGTCGCGGGAGGAGTTCTGTTCCGCGCCCTCGAGCCTCTCGAAGGAATCAACAAAATGGCTCTCAACAGAGAGGTCGACTTGAATGGCGACCGCGACTTACGCAAGCTAACCATGGGTCCCGGCAGGCTGGCGGAAGCCTTCGCTGTCACTCGCGAACGCGACAATGGAAAAGATCTGACCGACGCAACCTCAGATTTATTTATTGCCGACGACGGTTACATATCAAATGACGTGAAAGTAACGGCGCGCATCGGAATCACCAAAGCCTCGGCTCTTCCGCTGCGTTACGTGATTCCCAGCAGCAAGTTTTTATCCGGACCAAAAAATCTAATCGCGCGTCAACAGAATATTGTCGATCAAGCGCGTCGTGCCGACGAATCCCGCGATCGCAGCTAGCGCTGGCCCCACCATAGTTTTTACCGGCGCCAGCGTATCGGGATCCACGATTTCGAAATAATCCAGGCGAGCCGATTGATTTTCCGCAAACGTTTTTTCCCCGGCGGCCATAAGAATGCCGGCGTTTCTTTCTCCCAGCTCGAAAAGTTTTTGCACCGCCATCAAAGACCGATACAACGCCAACGCCGATTTTTGCTCTTCCGCATTCAGATATGCATTTCGCGAGCTCATCGCCAGGCCATCGCGCTCGCGGACGATGGGATAGACCGCAATCTCAACCGGAAAATTTAAGTCCCGAACCATGTGCCGGATGATCGCGACCTGCGCCGCATCTTTCTCTCCAAAGAAAGCAATGTCTGGTTCGACAATATGAAAGAGTTTCGCAACCACCGTGGTCACGCCGTGAAAGTGTCCGGGCCGGGACTTTCCGCATAGCCGGTCACTCAGGCCTTCCACGACGACTTGCGTTACCGCGCCATTGGGATACATCTCTTCGACCGATGGTGCGAATAAATAATCTACGCCTTCCTTCGTTAGCAGATCGCAATCGCGCTCAAAGTTCCGCGGATACTTCGCGAGATCTTCCTGCGGTCCGAATTGCAGGGGATTTACGAAAATAGAAGCTGCGACCACCTCACACCGCGCCTTCGCAGCACGCACCAGGGACAAGTGTCCCTCGTGAAGCGCTCCCATGGTGGGCACGAAGCCGAGGCGTTTGCGCGCCTGGAGAACAGCGCGAGAAGCGGATTGCATCTCAGAAATATTTCGGATGATTTTCATCTGAACGGTTTGCGTAGGGACAGCCGCCCTCGGCTGTCGATTTTTCTAAGATTGTCAAATGAAGTTAGCTGCGTTCGAGCTTCGCTCGACCGGACAGCCGTGGGCGGCTGTGCCTCCGCGAATCCCTATGCGAGCATGGCGCGTTTTCTTTCCAGCACTGCATCCAAGGCGGTCTTTGTTTCTTTGGGCAAATGATACGACTCGGCATCGGAGGGATACTGCCGCGACTCCACATCAGCCTTAAATGCCCTCACCGCCTGCGCGACCATTCGCGCCCCGTCCCCATATCTCCGCACAAATTTTGCCGGCTCCGAAAATGTGAGATTCAAAATGTCGTGGAAAACCAGCACCTGCCCGTCACAATCCGGACCAGCCCCAATCCCAATCGTCGGAGCGCCCACTTCCGCCGTAATCATCGCCGCCACGTCCCGCGGAATCCCCTCCAGATAAATACAACAAACTCCCGCGCGATCAAGCGCCACCGCATCCCGCATCAATTGCTCAATATCTGTCAAAGATTTGCCCTGAACCTTGTATCCACCAAGCACATTGACGGATTGCGGCGTCAACCCAATATGCCCCGCGACCGGTATCTCCGCATCAATCACCCGCCGGATTAAATCAGCCCGCTTCTCGCCGCCTTCGATCTTCACCGCTTCAGCGCCGTCTTTCACGAAGCGCGTCGCATTTCGCACCGCATCTTCCGCGCTCGCCTGATAAGAGCCAAAAGGCATGTCCGCGATCAGCAGCGCCTGTTTCACGCCGCGCCTCACCGCGCGCACGTGATGCAGCATCTCGTCGACAGTAACCGACAGAGTGTTTTCGTAGCCGAGCATGGTCATCGCCAGCGAATCGCCGACCAGGATTATGTCGATCTCGGCATCGTCCACCAGGCGCGCCGAAGGATAGTCATAAGCCGTCAGGCAAGTTATCGCCTTCCGCTGACTTTTTTTCTCACGAAGGGACGCAACTGTAATTTTTTGGCGAGGCCCGCCAATAGGAATGAAATTCACATTACCCTCCAGTGCCCCTCCGCTAACCGGATAGAGCCTGTCCGAACTGAACTTATTGTAGCCCTCGAGGAAGGTCCAGTCGACTTGCGTCAAATCGCTATGCCCCCGGACAGGGGTTTTCGACGCTACCGAGAAGGCCGAAGCGGACCGATGCATCCCGCCATGCACTTGCCTCTGGGCGGATTCCTGCTAAGCCCAGGACTTTGGATCGGACTCGCCATCACAGCCGCATTTCTTGCCGCAGCAGTCCGCCTGCGCCGTCATCAGGGACCAATCTGAACTGACCTGAATGACGAGCCAGCCTGCGGAAAGAACTAAGACACGATGCGGCCGGCTTGCAGAGGCCTAACCTTTACGCGGTCGCGGCTTCCTGACTCCCCAGCGGTAAAAAGTATTGCGTCCCTTTAATTGGCGCCGAGACTTTGCGCAACAATTCCTGCAAATCCTGATTGCGTTCCACAAAGTCTATCTCCGAAGTATTCACGATCAACAAATCGGAAGAAGTGTAATGAAAAAAGAAATGCTCGTAGGCTTTGTTCACTTCCTCCAGATAATCTTCGCTGATCGCTTTTTCGTCCGCGGCATTTTTCTTCTTCAGCCGTTTCTTCAAGACTTCCGGAGTCGCCTGCAAATAAATTACCAGGTCAGGAGTCGGAAGCTGCTCCCGAAAATAATTATAAAAACGGTTATAAGTATCCAGTTCCTGGTCGTTCAGATTAAGACAGGCGAACAACTTATCTTTCTCGAAAATAAAATCCGTAATCACGGTTTTCTGCGAGCGCGGTCCGAGATCGAGCGCGCGTAGCTTTTCAAAGCGCCGGATCAAGAACGCGAACTGCGCCCGAAATCCAGCCCCGCGCTCCCCATCGTAAAAGCCGCGCAGAAACGGATTCTCCTCATCCTCGGTAACCCGCTGCGCATTTAACCGCTCCGCCAGAATGCGCGCCAGCGTGCTCTTTCCAACTCTTATCGGACCTTCAATGGCAATATAACGGGGCAGTTCAAAAAGATTGGCCATGATTTAGAGGAATGAATCTTCGACACCGCAGGATATCCCGCCCAGCCCCACGGCGCAATTGCGCAAAAAGTCAACAGACCGAAACCGAAAGTCCCGACCTACAAGCCGGGCGAAGTAAACCCTATATTGTCATGTTGAGCGAAGTGAGCTTCCGCTCTTGGAAGCTCACGAAGTCGAAACATCCCTATTCCCGTGCAATCCTCAATACCGAAGCAATTATCCATTTACAATTCCCGCATGCTTGCCACGCTCGCGACAGCGACTGCAATCGGAGCCACTGTCGCTGCCGGATATCAATCCATGTCCCCCACCGGTCAGTTCTATGGGCGCACGTTTACGGGGTTGCGGCGCGGCACGAAGCAGTTGGCTCTGACTTACGACGACGGCCCCAATGACCCGCACACTCTTCATCTGCTCGACGTACTGGCGAACCACCAAGTCCGTGCCACATTTTTCTTAATCGGACAATACGTCAGAAAACGTCCCGACATCGTTCGCGAAATCTCGGACGCCGGCCACGCCATCGGCAACCACACCTTCACTCATCCCTTGCTTACATTCCAATCCACCAGTGAGATTAAGCGGCAACTGAGCGATTGCGCTCGCGCCATCACCGACGCCGCTGGAATCCATACCAACCTCTTTCGTCCCCCATTCGGCGGACGCCGCCCGGCCGTACTTCGCATCGCCCGGCAACTCGGGCTCGATCCTATAATGTGGAACGTCACCGGATACGATTGGAACGCGCCATCCCCCGAATATATCCAGCACAAAGTGACCGGCAAAATCCACGGCGGAAACGTCATCCTGCTCCATGATGGCGGCCACAAATATTTCGGCGCCGACCGTTCCAACACGGTCATCGCTTCGGATAAAATTATCTTTAGATACAAATCCAACGGTTACGAATTTGTAACCATCCCCGAAATGATCAGTCGAACTTCGCAAAGGAGGAGTCCATGAAAAACGCAGTGAAGCCCATCCCCGAAAATTACCACGCGGTAACTCCGTATCTGATTGTCAATGGCGCAGCCCAGGCTATCGATTTCTATAAAAATGTTTTTGGCGCGCAGGAACTCATGAGAGTGCCCGGCCCCAACGGCAAAGTGGGCCACGCCGAACTCAAAATTGGCGATTCAATAATCATGCTCGCCGACGAACATCCTGAAATGGATGCTCACAGTCCCCAATCTGTCGGAGGAACACCCGTCAGCCTGATGATCTACGTCGAAGACGTCGACCACGTTTTCAAGAAGGCGCTTTCGGCCGGCGCGAAAGAATCGCGACCGGTGAAAGATCAGTTCTATGGCGACCGTTCCGGAATACTGACAGATCCGTTTGGACACAAATGGTCGGTAGCTACGCACATCGAAGATGTTTCGCCGGAAGAAATGCAAAGACGCATGGCCGCTCTAAAAGTCGCTTAAGGTGCGGCGGACTTATTCTTGACCAGGGATTTTCTGGCCGCGGCAATCGTCTCTTGAATGTTTGTTTCGGTGTGTGCCGCGCTCAAAAACGCCGCTTCATATTGTGACGGAGGCAGGTAAATTCCCTGGTCGAGCATTGCGCGATGGAAGCGGGCAAAGGCCTGCGTGTCTGACTTCGCAGCGGAAGTCCAATCCGTCACCGCGTTTGGGGTGAAGAACCAGGTAAACATCGAGCCCACGCGGTTCGCGCGCATGGAAATGCCCGCATCTTTCGCGATCCCGGCGACCCCATCCACCAGCAAAGCGCTCAACTTTTCCAGTTGCGGATAAATCTCCGCTCTCTTATCTTTCAGCGTCTGCAACGTTGCTACTCCCGCCGCCATTGCCAGCGGGTTGCCCGAAAGCGTTCCCGCCTGGTACATCGGCCCCAGCGGCGCGACTAAATCCATAATTTCGGACGCGCCACCGTACGCGCCCACCGGCAGCCCTCCACCAATTATTTTTCCCAGCGTTGTGAGGTCGGGACGAATCCCATACAATTCCTGCGCTCCGCCAAAAGCGACGCGAAATCCGGTCATCACTTCATCGAAGATCAGGACCGTCTTCTCACGCTGCGTAATCGCCCGTAACGCCGCCAGATATCCTCCCGAGGCCGGCACGCAGCCCATGTTTCCCACCACCGGCTCAACAATCACTGCCGCAATCTGGTGCTTGAATTTGTTGAACGCATATTCCAAAGTTTCGGCATCGTTGAACGGCAGAGCCAGCGTGAACTGCGTGAACTCCTGCGGAACGCCCGCCGATCCCGGAATCCCCAAAGTCGCAATTCCCGACCCAGCTTTGGCGAGCAGACCGTCAGCATGCCCGTGGTAGCAACCTTCGAACTTCACCACAAATTTTCGTTTCGTATACGCGCGTGCCAGCCGGATTGCAGACATTACAGCTTCGGTTCCGGAATTCACGAATCGCACTTTTTGTATGTGGGGAAACGCAGCGATAACTAATTCCGCCAGATCGGCTTCTTGCGCCACTGACGCCCCAAAACTTGTACCGTTACGCGCCGCGGCAACAACAGCTTGCACGACGGAAGCCGGTGCATGCCCCAAAATCAACGGCCCCCAGGAACCGACGTAGTCAATATATTGGTTTCCATCCGCATCCCATAGATGTGCACCTTGTCCCCGCGCCATAAACCGCTGCTCGCCGCCCACCGCTCCGAACGCGCGCACCGGCGAACTCACCCCGCCCGGAATCATCGCCTCCGCACGCTTCTGAAGTTTCCGCGACTGCTCGGTGCTGCGGCCCATCTGGCTCCTCAATTTAAGAAGGATTGGGAAATGCAAAGAATAACATTTAGGCCTAAATAATATCGTGATACGAGCGCCGGCTTATCTTCCGCGTTTGAAAATAGACTTGTGCTTCGGGAAAGGCCGTAATGCCCGCATAGGAACAGTTAGGATACGCGCGAGATTCCTCAACCGGTTGAAGTGCAACCGGATCTTCGGAAGACTTTTATTACTCTGGTTCGTCGCGCCCATTGGAGACACGCCCGCTATCAATTCACAGAAGCTTTACAAATCAGCAACACTACAGCAATCTGCTATATGTAAGCTGATGCCAGTTACACCCCCTTCTAACCGGAAGGGCCTTGGGACAGCTTTGGGGGGCTCCGGGCTGTCCTTCTTCCTTCAATCGCCCTCAAACTCCAAGATCCACACGGGCTGATTTAGTTACAATCTTTCTGGTTGGCCGAACATCCTAAACTCGGCATCATTGCGGGCAACGGACGCTTTCCCTTTCTTGTGCTCGAGGCTGCTCGCGCGCAAGGCTATGACGTTGTGGTCGCCGCGATTAAAGAGGAAACTTCCCCGGAGATAGAATCCCGCGGTGCGACCGTGCACTGGCTTTCGCTGGGAGAACTTTCCAGGCTCATTGAAACTTTCCAGCGGGAAGGCGTTACGCGCGCTGTCATGGCTGGGCAGGTGAAGCACAAGCAGATATTTTCTGCCATTCGTCCCGATTGGAGGCTGGCGAAGCTCTTGCTCTCGCTCGGAACACGGAATACCGATTCATTATTAGGAGCGATCGCGAAAGTTCTTACCGATGAAGGCATCACGCTGGAGAGCTCGACATCCTTGCTGGAGCCACTTCTGGCAACGCCAGGGGTGCTCACCAAACGTCATCCTTCGGAGCAGGAAAAGAAAAATATTAAGTATGGACGCGGAGTGGGCCGTCATCTCGCACAGTTCGATATTGGACAGACCGTGCTCATCGCCGAAAATGCTTGCGTCGCTATTGAGGCCATGGAGGGCACTGACGCTACAATCGAGCGCGCCGGACAGTTAATGTCGTCGCTGGAATCTGATGCTTCCACGCTGAGCCGTTCCCTCACTGTGGTAAAGATTGCGAAACCAAATCAAGACATGCGCTTCGATGTCCCCGTTATAGGGTTAAAGACCATTGAGGTGATGCATCGAGCCGGGGCGACCTGTCTGGCGATCGATGCGGGAAAATGTTTATTGCTCGATGGACAGGAGGCTATTGTCGCAGCCGCGAATGTGTGGGCAATCACAATTGTCGCCGGCTAGCTCGTGTCGGTCGGACACTCCTGTCCGACAAATGCCGGCAGCAGTTGTGCAGTCTGGAATTTTCTAGCGCGGCCTTGGGTTAAATCAAGAGCCACAGCAACACACAAGTCAAAGGCGTAGGACAGGAGTGTCCGACCCACACGAGCTTGTGATCTTCGGGCTTCTCTCACGTGGCTCGGAAGCGTCCGGTTCATGGTACGGTTTTAGTTTTCTCAATTGCCCGATTACCGGTAACTTGGGAATTGAGTAAGTTAAGATCAGTTTGCGGAATTAGAGACGTTTCGACTCTTTGAGTTCAACATGACTCGGCGGGGACAATCCCCAGGATCGGTTTAGTTTTTCAGTTGCTCGATTACCAAATTTCTAAATTACTCAATTTCACCCATGTCTAAATTTGCGGAACCGATGGCGCGCCTGATCGACGAGCTAAAAAAATTGCCGGGAATTGGCAGTAAGACGGCGCAGCGGCTTGCATTTCATATTCTGCGATCGAGCGATGAAGACGCGGATGCTTTGGCGTTAGCAGTTCGCGACGTGAAGGCGAATTTGAGGCTGTGCTCGGTCTGCAACAATATCACCGACGTTGATCCCTGTATTTATTGCACCAGCGCCACGCGGAATCAGCGGTTGGTGTGCGTTGTCGAAGAGCCCACTAACATCGCTTCCATCGAAAAGACGAGGCATTTCAACGGCGTCTATCATGTTCTGCACGGATTAATTTCTCCGTTGCACGGCGTGGGTCCAGAGCAGTTGCGGATTTCGAATTTGATGCGGCGGGTGGATGACGATCAGGTGGATGAAGTGATTATCGCGACCAATCCCACGATTGAAGGCGAGGCTACGGCGACTTACCTTTCAGGACAGTTGCGGCGTGCAGGGTTGAAGGTGACGCGCATCGCGACTGGAATTCCGGTGGGCAGCGATATTGAATACGCCGATGAGATTACGATGATGAAGGCGATGGAAGGACGCCGGGAATTGTGACGAGCGCAGGGGTTATTCCGAGTTTTCATTACACTCGCCAGAACACATACCCGCTTTTATGACTGAGCAGGAACTACAAGAGCTTCGGCGCGACAAGTGGCACCTGGATGGGCGCCCCGTGCGCACGCTCGAAGATGCGCGCTCGTTCATCGAGAAGGTCGGCTTCTGCATGTTGTATCCGCACTCGCCAGCCGTGCTCGCGCCGACATTCATCGGCGCATGGGCTGGTTCCGATGAAAAGCTTCCGACCTGGCAACATGCCTTCGCCGACCCGCGCGCGCAGCAGGCGACAGACTTGATGGTGCGGCTTCTGCGTGAACGCGATGCTTACGAAGCGAATCGCTTTGACGACAACAATTCACTGCTGGTAGCTCAATCGATCTTTCCTTACTTCTATGCATTGATCGGCGAGCGCAATCCCAAGCTGGTGCCCAAGGCGGGCGCGCGTTCCGAGTACTCGCAACTCGCCTGTGACGCTTTCGAACTTATCCGTCGCGCCGGCCCGATTTCGAAACAAAAGATGCGGGAGATGCTGGGCGGAAGCGTATCCATTGCGGCTTTGGATCGGGCGCTCGGTGAGCTCGGAGCAAAACTCAGAATCAACCGGGTCGATTACGATCCGCTCGAAGGTTCCTCGTGGGACGTGCTGTACCGCTGGTCGCCCGATGCGGTGCGCGAAGGCATGAATCTTTCGGTTGGTGAGGCGCTGTCGGCACTACTATCAAAATATTTGGATTGCGTTATCGCCGCCGATCAGCAGGAACTGGATAACTTCTTCGGGAACTTCGTGCCGCGCTCGCGCGTGAAAGAATCCGTCAATGCCCTCATGAATGCCCGTGAACTGGAATTCATCCGCGCAGGAAACAGATCGCTCATCCGCATCACTTCGCAAGTCGCTGCCGCCGACGCGAAATAATAGCCGAACAGTGAACGCACCCGGCGCGGCGCAAGTATAATTTCAGCTTCCCAATGCTGGCCTCTCAAGAAAATATCGTTAGCATTCGCGCCCTGGCTAAGCGTTACCAGGCCAAAGTCCCCGTAGAAGCGCTGCGCGGGATCGATCTTACGGTGCGGCGTGGGGAACTATTCGGATTGCTCGGCCCAAACGGCGCCGGGAAGAGCACCACCATCAGCATCTGTACGACGCGCGCGTTGCCAACGTCAGGCAGCGTGAGCATTGCGGGCATCGACGTCGTGGCGCAGCCGGCGCACGCGCGGCGGCACATGGGCATGGTTCCCCAATACAACACTCTCGACCGCCAGTGCACGGTTTGGGAAAATCTTTACTTTCATTGCCGCTATTTCGGATACACATCGGCCGCCGCCGACAAGCGGGCCAAAGAATTGCTGGAAACTTTTCGCCTCACCGAACGGTCGAAATCTTTCGTCCGCGAGCTTTCCGGTGGTCTGGCGCAGAGAGTGCAGATCGCCCGCGCCATTGCGCATCAGCCTGAGGTTTTGTTTTTGGATGAACCGAGCGCGGGACTCGATCCCCAGAGCCGCCTGGCTTTGTGGGATAGCATTCGTGGATTGCTTGCGGCCGGCATCACCGTCGTTCTGACCACTCACTACATGGAAGAAGCCGACGAGTTGTGCAATCGCGTGGCGATTATCGACCATGGAAAAATTTTGGTGTGCGATACTCCGGCAAATTTAAAGAGCAGCGTGGGCGCGCAAAAAGTCATTAGCCTTCAGCTCGGCGCGGAGACCGATTCTCAATTTCAAAGAATCCTCGCAGCGTTAGCCGGAGTAAAACAAGTTGAATCAGCCAAGGATGGCGTTCGCATCTTCGTCGACAACCTTGATGGTTTGCTGCCCAAAATTATCGAAGTGACCGGGCCACGTTTGAAGGATATCTCGATCAGCGAAGCCACATTGGAAACCGTGTTCATCAAGCTTACCGGGAGGGATTTGCGTGAGTGATTCAATCCTTTATGCACGCGCCTTTTGGGGGCTTATGGTGCGCGACATCTCCGTGCTGCGGCGTGAATTCATCGCATTTCTGATACGAACGGTGATGAATCCGCTGATGTTTGTTTTTGTGTTCACCTATCTCTTCCCGAAAATGGGGCAGGATTTCCAGAATACGCGGGGAATAAGTTTCGGAACGCTAATATTGCCGGGGCTGGTCGCGGTGGCGATTTTTGTGCAGGGAATTATGGGCGTCGCCCTGCCGCTTTCATTCGAAATCGGCGCGACGCGCGAAATCGAAGATCGCGTCATGTCTCCGCTGCCGGTCAGTTTAGTTGCCATCGAGAAGATTGTCTTTAGCGCGCTGCAAAGCGTGGTAGCAGCCCTGGTTGTTTTTCCCATGATTTATTTCATTCCGGCTACGCCGGTGCACGTTCATGTGAATAGTTGGCCGGTTCTGATCGGAAATATTTTGCTGGCAAGTTTGGCTTCCGGGGCGGTTGGCCTGACGATTGGAACGATCGTGAAACCGCAACATATTAGCTTGATGTTCGGCATCGTCGTCGTTCCAGTTACCTTTTTCGGTTGCGTCTATTATCCCTGGGGAGCGCTGCATAGCGTTCGCTGGCTGCAAATCGCGGTGTTGATCAATCCGCTGGTTTACATGAGTGAGGGGCTGCGCATCGCGCTGACTCCAGAAGCTCCGCACATGCCGGTTTGGGCCACGCTATCAGCATTGCTGCTTTGCGTGGGATTGCTCGGATATACCGGCGTCAGAGGATTTCTGAATCGCGTCCTAACCTAGCTTTGTATGTGTGGGGCGGACACTCCTGTCCGCCGCTGTTGTTGATCTTGACTTATCTTCGCAATTCCATATCGGCGGACAGGAGTGTCCGCCCTACATTTGGCCGTGTAAGATATGTGCGCCGTGAGTTCCATCCCTCAGCCTCGCAAACTCATCATCACCATCGACGGCCCAGCCGGTGCCGGTAAGAGCACCATCGCTTTCCGCCTTGCCCGGAAACTCGGATATATAAATCTCGAGAGCGGCGCGATGTACAGGGCGCTGGCGCTCAAGGCCATTGAGTGGGACGTTTCATTCGATGACGAACAGGCGTTGTACAAGCTCGCTGAAGATTCACGAATCCAACTCCAGCCCTATCTCGGCGGCAACCGCGTTTTGCTTGACACCAAGGACGTGACGCAGCGCGTGCGTGAGCGAGACGTTACGGAAGGGGCGTCGCGGGTATCGGTTCATCCCCAAGTTCGGCAGTGGATGGTCGCCCACCAGCGCGAACTCGGCAAAGATGGCGGCATTGTGATGGAAGGCCGCGACATTGGAACCAAAGTATTTCCAGAGGCGGAAGTGAAAATTTTTCTGGATGCCGATCCCGTGGTTCGCGAACAGCGGCGATTGCAGCAGCAAAAGCTACGCGGCGAACCGGCTGAGGCCAGTGCATCGGAATTGCGGGAACGCGACCGGCGCGATCGGACCCGGTCAACGTCTCCGTTGTTCCCGGCCCCGGACGCGTTGCTGCTCGATTCCAGCAAGATGTCCGAGGACGAAGTCCTGCAAAAAGTTGAAGAAGTAGTCCAGCAAAAACTCAGGGGATAAGCTTTCGTGTAGAAATAGCTCTAGACACCATATCCCACATCTGGGATAATTGAATGGCGCGATCCAGGAACGCTCCCGGCGAAAGGCCGCTGTTTTGGGCCGGAACTTCAAAGCGTGACTTGCTGGACTTTCCCGAAGCCATAAAGGACGAGATCGGCGTCGCTTTAAGCGTGGCCCAGTTTGGAGGAAAACATCCAAGTGCAAAGCCCTGGAAAGGCGAAGGGGCTGCGGTTCTTGAAATCGTCGAGGACTTTCGGGGCGACACGTATCGCGCATTGTACACAGTGAAGTTTGAGGGTGCCGTCTATGTGCTACATGCTTTCCAGAAGAAATCGCCGAAGGGCATAAGAACAGCTCGAAGCGATGTGAAATTAATTGCTCGAAGGCTCAAAAGTGCACGCGAGGACTACGAAGCGCGTTATGGCAACGCGAAGAAATAGCGAGGTTATGATTCAAAGCTCGGGCAATGTATTTGCCGATCTTGGCCTGAAGGATGCCGCGGAGAAACAAACGCGAGTTCGTCTGGCTGTCGCCATTAACCAGATCATTCGGTCGCGTCATCTGTCGCAGAATGCGGCGGCGCGTCTCCTCGATATTAATCAACCCAAGATTTCAGCATTGGTCAACTACCAGTTGGCGGGTTTCTCGGTTGAGCGACTCATGCGTTTCCTCAATGCTCTTGATCGAGACGTCGAAATCGTGATTCGGAAAAAACCTCGATCCCGAGAAAGCGCAAGAATCCTGGTAGCGGAGGTTCAGCTATCCGGTTGATATGGACTCTCTCGCCCCACCCACCCAAATATGGAAAGCCCATGGTTACGCTGCGAACGCTGCATTCGTGCCGGCGCTCGGGCGACCTGTGTTGGATCTGCTCAAGGTTCGTCCCGGCGAAAAAATCCTGGATCTGGGGTGCGGAGACGGCGTGCTCACCGAAAAGATCTCCGCCCTAGGGGCACATGTACTCGGCATCGACGCATCGGTCGACATGGTGGAAGCCGCCAGGCGTCGCGGCTTGAATGCCCGCGTGGCGAGCGCGTACGAATTAAGTTTTTGTGAAGAATTCGACGCCGTGTTTTCCAACGCCGCCTTGCATTGGATGAAAGCCGATCCCGACGCAGTGATCGCCGGCGTAAACCGCGCCCTCAAGCGCGGAGGACGATTCGTGGCTGAGATGGGCGGCCACGGCAATGTTGCCGCGATCACCGTGGCCCTGCTGGCGGCGCTGGAACGCCGCGAGGTGAGAGATCCCGCATCGGCGATCCCGTGGTATTTTCCCAGCCCCGAAGGATATCGCGCGAAGCTCGAAGCCGGCGGTTTCGCCGTCAACTATATCGAGCTGATTCCGCGTCCCACGCCGCTTCCCACCGGAATGGCTGCGTGGATCGAAACGTTCGGCATGTCATTTATCCGGCGCTTACCGGAAGTGGAGCAGCCATCCGCGATCACAGAAGTTGCAGAGAGACTGCGGCCGGTTTTGTGCGATGAGCAGGGACAATGGACCGGCGACTACGTCCGGCTTCGCTTTAGCGCTACCAAAGAAGAGTAAAGTATCGCGGAATCCCACCCTTGCAATGCATCACATACTTCCAAAAATAAAATTCTCCTCAGTGTCATGCTGAGCGAAGCCAGCTTCCGCTTGCGGAAGTTGGCGCAGTCGAAGCATCTCTCTATCCCCTCCACCATTGCCGTCTGAAGCCCGCGCACATCAAAGCATAAACATCCACATCGCTAGAAGACGATTAAAACTATTTCCCACACATTACTTCGGTTGACCTACTACCCGCAAATACGGCTTCAGCGTCTTCCATCCCGCCGGATATAACTTCTGCGCCTCTTCATTCGAAACGGCGCCGCTGATGATGACGTCGTCGCCCGGCTTCCAATTCGCCGGTGTGGAGACTTTATGCTTCGTGGTGAGTTGCAGCGAGTCCAGCACCCGCAGCACTTCGTCGAAGTTCCGGCCGGTACTCATTGGATAGCTCAGTTGGAGTTTTATTTTTTTGTCGGGGCCAATAATAAATACTGTCCGCACCGTAGCGTTATCCGCGGGAGTGCGGCCCTCAGAGCTGGTTCCGCTCGAAGCCGGCAACATTCCATAGAGCTTGGCGATTTTGAGTTCCGGATCGCCGATCATCGGATAATTCACCTTGTGTCCCTGCGTCTCTTCGATATCGGCGGCCCACTTGCCATGGCTGCTGACCGGATCGACGCTGAGTCCAAGAATCTTGGTGTTGCGCTTGGTAAATTCCGGCTGAAGGCCGGCCATGGTTCCGAGTTCGGTGGTGCAGACCGGAGTGAAATCTTTGGGATGGGAAAACAGGATTGCCCATCCATTGCCGATCCAATCGTGGAATTTGATCGGGCCCTGCGTGGTCTCAGCAGTGAAATCGGGCGCAGTGTCATTAATGCGAAGCGCAGGGGCTTCGGCCATGTGGGATATGGTGTTGGTAGTCATTGTTCTCTCCTCGTAAATCAGGCTCCCGGCATTTACCGGGGCAAAGTGCAGGGTCGCCGCATCAAAGTGGGTTGGCTGCAAAAAAGAAACCCACCCGAATATGGCGGGTGGGTTTCAGGAAAGCTACTGCGTCACCCACACGCCGGCGCCCGCGTACAACAACAAGCGGCGGCCAGAATGCGGATCAAGCGCATGGTTATAAGATACCCGCCGCGAAAAAATCAGTCAACTCGAAAGCCAGCCTTCGAGGAAGACGAAATCGCGTCTGTGCTGCGTTGCGTATCCGATTTTTTAATCGGATAACCGATTAGTTAATGTGCAAGGCGGTGGAAATGTTTGTCATCGTTGGTGACAACAGCCTCTGAACTCAGCGCAGCAGAACTAAATTGCGGCAAGGAGCGGTTGAGGCACAAACATTAAAAGTTTTCAATACTCCCCCCGTGCCATTATCGTCTCCGCTACTTTTCCGCAACCTGCCTTTGCCGCTAGCATTCATCTCGCTCTGAACTACTAAGAAAAACATACATGAAACCCAAGAAAACGATCCTCTGTGCCGATGCCAATGAACAGTCGCTCTCTATCCGGAAAGTAATGCTTGAAACCCGCGGCTATCGCGTCCTCAGTTATTCCAGCAGCGAAAAGGCTTTGGAACGATTTAAGGAGGGCGGCGTTGATCTCGTGCTCGCCGATTTGATCATGCCGGGTTTCGACGGAACCAGGCTGGTCGAACAGATTAAGAGCCTCTCGCCGGATACACCCGCAATTTTACTTTCCGCCAAAGTTAGAAGTTACGATCGCCAAAGTTGCGCAGACGTTTTCCTTTCGAAAGGGATGTACGGTCCGGCCGAACTGCTCGATCGGATCCGCCTGCTGTTAGTCCGCAAGCGCGGCCCCAAGCGCATGCCAACGGCCCTGCCCGCGAATTCTACGTCGACGGCTGCCTGATTCAATCTCGTGTAAGATTTAATTCGGTAGAAAAATACCTGGCGAATCGTTCAACCGCCAACTTGCCGCGTTAAATCAATGTCAGCATTTATCGAAGCCATAGAGTTGCGCAAGACGTACCACGTCGGCAATGTTGAAGTTCCGGCATTGCGCGGCGTTTCCTTCGGAGTGCAAAAGGGCGAGTTTGTCAGCGTGGTGGGCCCTTCGGGCAGCGGCAAATCCACGCTTTTTTATTTGCTGGGCGGGTTAACTCACGCGGACTCGGGACACGTGATCGTCGATGGCGAAGATTTCGCCAAGCTCTCCGATGCCGAGCGCACCCGCATGAGGAAGCGCAAAATCGGATTCGTTTTTCAGAAATTCAATCTTCTGCCAACACTCGATGCTCGCACGAATATCGAAATGGCCCGCGAAATTGCCGGGAAAAACGGCAATAAAGACTCCGGCTATCTGGATAAAATTGTGGGCTTGCTGGGACTTGAGAAACGCCTTCTCCATCGACCTTCCGAATTATCCGGAGGCGAGCAGCAGCGGGTAGCCTTGGCGCGAGCGCTGGTCAACAAGCCGGCAATCGTATTGGCGGACGAGCCCACCGGAAATCTCGATTCAAAGAATTCGGATATCGTGTTGAATATGCTGCGGCATTCCAACCGCGAACTGGGACAAACCGTGCTTATGATTACGCACAATCCGGAAGCAGCAGCTTACGGAGACCGCATCATTCACATGCGGGACGGCGAAATTGTGCAATGAGAGGATAGCGGCGATCAGACCGCATTCCGAGCTCGAGCGTTTTCATTCCAATCTTTGGTGCCATTGCCTGCCTGTTGTGCCCTGTTTATAATCGGATGTCACCGAGCGGGAGTAGCTCAGTGGTAGAGCGCGACCTTGCCAAGGTCGATGTCGCGGGTTCGACCCCCGTCTCCCGCTCCAATTCTTGCGTGTAACAAGGCTAACGGCGCGGTACCCAAGTGGTAAGGGAGAGGTCTGCAAAACCTTTATGCGTGAGTTCGATTCTCACCCGCGCCTCCA